>BNJT01000715.1_pt1 | contig 110386 bp, 202 predicted proteins | sample 8540491 | NCBI WGS metagenome assembly BNJT01 (sample SAMD00202455, study PRJDB9452) | human saliva metagenome | host: Homo sapiens
CCCCGTGGATGTCCTGGACAACAGGTCAGAACGCACCCCGCGCCTTTCTCTCCTCGGTCCTGTAAGGGACGGACAGCGACACGAGCCGCCACGTGAGCCTCGGCTGTCCCACAGACAGCCAGGGCTCACGCATGCTTCAACGCCGCAGTCATGTCAAGCAGTGCACCGAGACGTCTCTGTCCTCAACAGATCGGAGGCAGAAGTTGATCCGATTGATCATTTTATTCTATCCTCATCACCTCATGCGCAGATCACGACCTGCCACAAGGGGTGATAACGTTGCCCTTAGCAGAACCATTTTTCGCGGCAGCGCTAGAGCGCCGCAACTACAAGAGGACGCATACCGCCTGAAAGGATGCAGGCCATTTTCAGCCAAGCCAGTGAAGAACCGCAAGAAGCAATCGCGATCCTGTTTCAGCCAACCAGTTCGCAGGGGCTTCCACCATCATTCGCGACCAGTTGTCGGCCCCATGGATTTCAACTGCACAACGTTCGCACTGGCATCGTTACATGGGAACCGTGTCCATTTCATAGGCGATGACGAAACCGCTGTCAACACTACCATCAGGCGTTGTCTCTCGCTCGGTACACGGGTGACAAGACAAGACGATGAACGCCTATCAGGCGCTCGGTTGTGTCAATCAGAAACAAGACAAAGAAGATGCCAAGACCCTCATTCGAGTGCTCGTTGGCCACTTTGCCAGGCAAATCGACGACCAAGCAATGATAGCCACCAACTGCTACCAGCTGGGACTTCTTCCAGGAGCATGGAGTTACAGCACGCCAGAAATTCGTCCGTCGCACTTTCGGCCAGCAAGACGATCGATGACCAGAAAAGAGTTGGCACCACCTACCATCAGCTCGGCATCATCTACCATGCTCAGGGGACTATCGCACTGCGCAAAAGGCTGTACGACCAGTCCTGGTCATCAACATCAAACTCGATGACGCCTCAGGCTCATCGCGCAGCGCCGGGCAACTTGGCTCCATCGCACAAGAGCAGGGGACTACAGCAGGCACAAGCTCTATGGGCATCCTGGACATCAGCCTGAAGCTCGGGAAATCAGGCGCACACTGCCGCACTGGAATCAGAATCTAGAATCTCGCCTTCCTTCAAGGGACTACGAGTCCGCTCGATCGCTGTACGAAGAATCTCTCGCAATCAAGGAGAAAATCGGGACCGCAGCGATCTCGCCTCGACCACCACCATGGGCACTCCGCCTACGATTCTGGGGACTACACCACGGCACGATGCCACTATGAGCGAGCACTCGCCATCAGTCAGAGCACTGGAGAGCCCGACGAACACTGCCAGCGCCTTCCATGGGCTGGCCATGCTCGCTCAGGATCAGGGCAACTACGAGGAGGCACAAGCCCGTTACGAGCAGGCCCTCGTCCATCTTCGAGGAGCTTGGAGACCAGACCGGCATGGCGCACGAGCAGCCTTCAGCTCGGTATTGTCGCCAAGGACGCAGGATGATCAGCTGGCACGATCCGTTATGAACAGGCCCCTGGCTATCTAGCAGAGGACTGGCGGACCACATCAGACAGCCCTCGCCTGCCATCATCTAGCAGTCCTCGCTCAGCTGCGCGGAGAGACTCCCCAGGCGATCTCGGCGCTCCTGGACAAAGCGCTGGACCATGCTGCGCTGGTATCGACGGCGACGAAGGCGGGCCAGGTCATGAGCTCTGTGTGCAGATCGATCCGCAGAGATCGGATGCATCCCCTCCTGGCCCAGAAGCCATGCGTAGCTGCCGGAAGAACAGGTAGTGGCGAAGAGATGCGCAGGGCGATCGATACCTCCCTCCCCATGCTTCAACGGCTCCGAGCCGATGGCTACAAGAACGAGGTTGAGGCCGCCATCAGCTCGGTGATGTCGCTCTGTCGCCCGCTGAGGGCCGAGCGATTTGAAGATCTGTTGTCACAATGACATGGCGGCGGCACTGGAGACTCGCCCCAGGCGCCATCGTCGGGACGTCAGACTCCATCTCAGAACTCAGGGTCTCCGTCGACAACCGTGATCCCCGTATTGTGCATGGGCGGTCGGCGATCCAGCGGATCCACGCCGCTTCCGGCGCCGCGAGCGAGGTCCAAAGACGCAGCACGGTGCCGTGGGGAGACGAGCAGGGCCGCCGGGCTCCCGCCCGGGCGGTCTGCTCGGCGATCCGGGCCGACGGCATCGTCGAAGCGCTGGAGCGTATCGTGCGCGTCCTCCGGGGAGCCGGGGATACGGCACGCGGGGCGCCCGGGCCATCCAGGCTCAGGTGGTGTCCACGTAGCAGGCCACCGAGCGGGCGTCGGTGTTCATCTCAGCTCCGCGGCCGAACTTCGCGCAATCCCGAGTCGATGGTGGCGCTCAGGCCGGTGGCCGGGCCTCGATGGGGCGATGGTTGGCGGGCGCGCGAGATCAGGAGACCCCGGACCCCAGCGCCTCGATCAACCGGCCCTCCTCCAGCCAGGCGGAGACCGTCCGCCTCTCGTCAGCCGACGTCGTCCAGAGGATTTCCGGGGAAGTCGGTGTCGAGTGCCCGCATGACATTGGCGACGGTGCGAGCCCGTGGCGTACGAGAATGAGCCTCACGGCGCCGTCTGCCAGGTCGACGGCGCCGAGCCTGCGGACGACGGTGCGATCCTCATCGCCAGGCATCAGATGATCCGGTCTTCCTCCGTCTCGATCAGCTCCAGGGATAGGGACCTCGGACGTCGTCTGGTTGCGCGATTACGGCCGGTTCCCCGAGATCGCATGGTGCCTCGTGCCTGCGCTCGGCGGGGCCGTTTACTGATCTTCCGGCTGGGCCGCTGAGCGGCCCGGCGCCGAGCTCAGGGCCTGATCGCGAGCCGCGATGTGCTGGTCGATGGTGATGACGCGGAGGAGGCGACTCCTGGACGCCGCCGCCGTCGGCGAAGACGATGCGCTCGGCGACGGTCCGGGTATGGCGGGCACTCGGACGGTGGAGTGTCCTCGAGCTCGCGCGCTCCCTGCCGCTGCCCAGGCCGATGAGGGCGACCCACCAAACGGATCTCACGGGATCTGCAGGGAGGACCTGGGAGCGGGGTCCGAGGCGCGCCGGTTCCCAGCACGATCCGCGCGCAGCGGGCGGCTGGCCAGGATCAGGCCGCGGCCCAGCACTCCCCGCCCGTCGTCGGTGCTCAGCAGCCCTGAACCGCGGCCTGGCAGCGCCGCAATGGTCGATGTAGTCACGCAGCCCGGTGATCTGCCCGGCATGGGCGAGCTGGAACCCTGGGCGCTCCATTCCCACGTCGCTGGGCCCTCCGGGGCCGAGCCGGAGATGACGTACCGGGTTGATGCCCCTCGGCAGGCGCTCGGTCTCCACTCGGGCCTGATCCTTCGGATCTCCTGCAAATCCTGGGTGCTCAGTCCTCCTCGGCCCAACGCAACGGGTTGATGGGCTCTTCGAAGCGCCCGCCCAGCTCGCGGTCTCCGGCGCAGGCCCGGGCGCGCAGTGGCGCCTGCTCTCCCACAGGGCCGCCCAGCGCCCGTAGTACTCGCCGTGGGCGGCTCGGTGAACGACTCATCAGCCCCTGGCGGCTTCGGGCCGCAGATCGGAGTCCACCCCGAGGGGTGGGGGCGCGCGAGGCGAAGCCCCCGACCTGCTTGGCGACGGCCTCCGCCTCCTGAGCAGCCGCCGCATCGTCCACGCCCCGTCGCGGCCTCGTGAACGAACAGGACGTCGGCGTCGGTCATCCGATCTCGCGGCCTCCGAGGCGTCCATGGCGACGATGGCGTGGCGGGCGAGAGCGGCCTCCCAGCATCCGTCGGCCCCAAAACCGCCGGCAACGGCCTCGACACCGTCCGCTGGGCGATGACCAGGGCCGGTGGCGACCGTCAGCGCCCGCCGGGACCGCGTCAGTGGCGTCGGCGAGGATGGAGGCGGTGCGCTCGGGATCGATGCCGTCGAGGGCAATCCGGCAGTGAGGCTCGTACCTCCTCGGGCCTCGCACCCTCACAATCGCCTGGACCGCCTCAAGCGCCTGTTCAGCGAGCGCAGTATCGTCCGGCCCGCTGAGGCTGCGTCGGCGCAGGACGGCGGCGACTTCCTCCGCCAGGGCGCCGGGGCGGCGGGGCTCAGCTCGGCGTCGTCGTCGAGCCAGGCAATGGACTCGGGGAACTCTGCAGGCGCTCGGTGGCCCAGTGGGCGCCTGAGGCACCTGGCACAGTCTGCGCGCGCGGCCGCAGGCGAGTCCGCAGCATGGCCCGGTGCCAGTGCGATCCTCCGAGTGGCCTCCGACGGGCGTCGGGACAGCAGGCCAGTCGGGGTCGGCGCCTTCGCCAGTCAGCCGATGACGACCGGCAGGAGCTGACGCTGGATGGCCGCCCTGCGACTGACGCGCCCTCGGTGAGGGGCCTGGATGTGTCGCAGCGCCCCGTCAGGGTCCGTGTAGCCGACGGCGGCGGCCGCTCGCGCGCCGCCCGAGGGCTCAGAGCCATCTCGTCAGCGCTCAGGGCGGCTGCGAAGCTCCAGCAGGGGCGATGGTAGATCTCCTGGCGGGAAGGGCGTACGCGTCGGCGCAGGTCGTGGAAGTCCTCCCACAGGCTGTCGCCCCGGCCCAGGCAGTCGTGACGCCGCGCTCGATACGACGCAGGTTCTCCTCCTTGCTCGGCGAGGTTGTGGGTGCGGCGCAGGCGGAAGAGCTGGCTGCAGCGCTCCAGGAGCCGTAGGGCCTGCAGCAGCTGCTCAGGGCCGCGGCGTCGGCCCGGCTGACGTAGCCGCCCGCGCTGAGCGCGTCGAGCGTCTCCAGGGTGCCGCGCACCTGCAGGCTCTCATCAGAGCGCCGTGGACGAGTTGAAGAGCTGGACGGTGAACTCCACGTCCCGCAGGCCGCCGGGTCCCAGCTTGATGCGTCGGTCCGCACCGCCGCGCGGCACGGACTCCTTCTCGACCCCGGCGACGCATGGCGCGGGCGTCCTCGACGAGTTCTCCCGCCGGCTGGCCTCCACACGAAGGGCGCCACCCCTGCTCATGTGGTGCCGAGCTCCTGTCTCCGGCGCAGGCCCTCGCTTTATGCGGGCCTGGAACTCGGTGGAGGCGGCCATCGCGGTAGTAGGTCAGGTGGAGTCGAGGGTGCGCACGAGTGCGCCGTCGCCCCTCCGGGCGCAGCCGTGTCAGGGGGCACAGAGGCTCGGGCGCTGTGGCGGGAGACGACGTGGGCGAGCTCGGTGGCCAGGCGGGTGCCGACGTCGACGGTGCTCCTCGCCGGGCGGTTCTTCCGTCTTGCGAGACTCCTGGGCCGGGCCGACGGCGTAGACGACGTCCACGTCGGAGATGTAGTTGAGCTCGCGCGCCCCGGTCTTGCCCAATGGCGATCACGGCCAGGGCCACGTCGTCCGCTTGCGGGCCGACGGCGGCGCGGGCGATGAGCAGGGCCGCGTCCAGGGCGGCATCGGCGAGGCTCCGCCATGCGCCGGCAGACGGTGGGAACCTGTTCGATCGGGTCCGGGCTGGTCAGGTCGTCGGCGACGATCGCCATAAGCCGGTCCCTGGTAGGCGCGTCGCAGTGCCGCAGTCGCGCGATCCACGCCAGTCCCCGGTCCGCCGGGTCCGCGCTACCGCTGCGGTCCTCGGGTGCCGTCGCCCCCATCAGAGTCCTGGACCGCGCGCCGCAGCGCCTCCGCGCGCTCGGCTCGCCGGGAGCGGCCCAGGCCCTGGTCGGGGCGAGCGCGGTCACCCGGTCGAGGGTGTGCCACCAGAGTCGCCCAGGGCACTGGGAGACGCCGAGGACGGCGAGGAGACGACGCCGGAACTCGAGCAGCTCGGCAGAGTCATCACCCCAGCGCTCAGGGCGGTGTCCTTGTCGGCTGCGGTGGGCAGCCCGTGCAGGAAGGGCGGCCCGGCGTCCGCGTGCACCCGGGCTCGGCACCCAGCTCGCAGTCTGAGGCGGGTCTCCGCGGCAGCCGAGGCCTCAGCGAGGCGGACGAGGTTGAGAAGAAGCCAGATCAGGGTCCGCAGTGAGCGCCAGGGCCTCGATGAGATCTCGCGACCCGGTCCGAGGCTCCATGTCTCCGGGCGGCCCCCGGACGCCGGACGGAGGTCCGCTGAAGAGCGAATCGGCCCCTGCCGGTGTGGTCGGCGTCGGCTGTCGGAAGGAGGGCGACCACGCGGGGTCGTCAGGAGCGCCCCGGCACGGGTGGCGCTCTGGAAGCCGGCCCGCAGGAGCAGTGTCCTGGGCGAGGAGCTGTGCCGTGAGGGCGCGCCCACCGGTGGCCGCTGCCCGGTCTGGTCTCTCACGGCTGCCTCCTGCTCCGCCTCAGGCACGAGGGAAGAACTGACTGAGCTCGAAGTCGGTGACCTGGGCGTCATAAGCCCCGGTATTCGCGGCGCTTGTTGCGCAGGAAGAACTCGAGGTGTCCTCGCCGAAGGTGTCGGCTACCAGGTCGGACTGCTCCATTGCCGCTACCGCGCTCTTGAGCGAGGTGGGCAGAGCGTGGATTCCCAGCGCCTTGCGCTCCATCTCGGACAGGGCCCACGTCGTCCTCGGCTTCCGGGAAGCTCATAGCCCTCCTCGATGCCCTTGAGCCCCAGCCGCCAGGATGACCGCATAGGCCAGGTGGGGTTGGCCGAGGAGTCGATGCCGCGGTACTCCACGCGCGCGGACTGGGCCTTGCCGGGCTTGTGCATGGGCACGCGCACCAGGGCGGAGCGGTTGTTGTGGCCCCAGCACACGTAGCTGGGGGCTCGTCCCCGCCCCACAGGCGCTTGTAGGAGTTGACGTGCTGGTTGGTGACGGCCGTGATCTCCGAGGCGTGGTGCAGCAGTCCGGCGATGAAGGAGCGTCCGGTAGCGGAGAGCTGGTACTGGCCGGAAGGGTCGAAGAAGGCGTTGCGGTCGCCCTCGAACAGGGAGAGTGCGTGTGCATGCCCGAGACCGAACTCGTCGGGGAAGGGCTTGGGCATGAAGGTGGCCAGCAGCCCTCCTCCAGGGGCGACCTCCTCGACGACGGCGCGGAAGGTCATGATGTTGTCCGCCATGGACAGGGCGTCGGCGAAGCGCAGGTCGATCTCGTTCTGGCCGGGGCCGCCCTCATGATGGGAGAACTGCACCGATATCCCCATCTGCTCGAGCATGAGGATGGCGTGGCGGCGGAAATCATGGGCGGTGCCGCCGCGGCACGTGGTCGAAGTAGCCGGCGTCGTCGGTGGGGCGGATGCGCCCGTCGGCGTCGCGGTTGACCAGGTAGAACTCGATCTCCGGGTGGATGCTAGCAGGTGAAGCCGGCCTCGGCGACGCGGGCGAGCTGGCGCTCGAGCACGGAGCGGGGTCGGTGCGGGCGGGCTCACCGTCAGGAGTCAGGACGTCGCAGAACATGCGGGTCACCCGTTGGCTCCGTCTCGCCACGGGAGCATCTGGAAGGTGGAGGGGATCGGGGGCGAGAAGCATGTCCGGACTCGAGAGACGCGGGTCAGGCCCTCGATCGCCGACCCGTCGAAGCCGATACCCTCCTCGAAGGCGCTCCTCGACCTCGGCCGGCGCGATCGCCACCGACTTGAGCTGTCGGACACGTCGGTGAACCACAGGCGGATGAAGCTGATGTCGCGTTCCTCGATGGCTCGGAGCACGTACTCCTGCTGCTTGTCCATGGTGCCTCCTCAGCGTGGGTTGGAGCCGCGGATCGACGGCGCTGCCGGCCGTCATCCGCCTGAGACGTTCTTGCCCGCCACCAGCCCAGTGCGCGCGGGTGCGTCAGGCGGTTTCGAAGATCACCTCTGGTGAAGGGCTCGCACCGGTCCGCCTCTCGGCCTCAGGCTGCCCTCAGGTAGCCTCGGGCCCATGGCTACACCTGAGTCCCTTACGGATCCTCCGTCGCCGTCGGAGGTGGCAAGCCCGTGCGCGTTCATCACCTCGCCGCCGCCAAGCGTGACGGTGTCAGGCTCGTCATGCTCACGGCCTACGACGCCGTGACCGCCCGGATTCTGGACGCGGCCGGAACCGACATGCTGCTGGTGGGCGACCTCGATCGGCAACGTCATGCTCGGACACGAATCGACGCTGCCGGTGGAGCTGGACAGAGATGGTCGTGGCCACGCGCTCGGTGGCGCGGGCGACCAAGCGCGCACTCGTGGTGGCCGAGCCTTCCCTTCGGCACCTACGAGGCCGGCCCCGAGCAGGCGCTGGCCAGTGCGGTGCGGCTCATGAAGGCGGGGGCTAACGCCGTCAAACTTGAGGGCGGCGGGCCCCGGGCGGCAAGTGTGCGCGCGCTGGCTCAGGCGGGCATCCCGGTGGTGGGGGCACACTGGGATCTCTTCCGCAGAGCGTCAATATGCTCGAGGCTTCCGGGTCCAGGCGCGGCGAGGCCGCAGAGGAGCTGCTGGCCGACGCGCAGGCTCTGGCCGAAGCGGGGCGATCGCCCTCGTTCTGGAGATGGTGCCGAGGCCGCTGGCCGCGCGCGTCACCGAGTCGCTCGCGATCCCCACGATCGGTATCGGCGCGGCGCGCGCTGCGACGGCCAGGTCCTCGTATGGACGGATATGGCCCGGGATGACGGAGTGGTCACCGCGCTTCGCCCACCAGTTCGGCCAGGTCAGCGGCCAGGCGCTGCATCAGGCGGCCGCCGACTACGGCGCCGCGGTGCGCGAGGCGTCCTTCCCGACTGAGAAGCACTGGTTCTCCTCTTGACCGACTCGCGCCCGGACGCCTGCAGCGAGCCAGTCGCGGTCCGGTTCTCGGCACCTGGGGCTCAGTGCCGGGCATCCAAGGCGAGCTTCGCTCCGAACCCGATGAGCAGACCGCCGGTGACGCGGTCGATCCAGTGCGTCAGACGGGCTCATGGCCTCCCGCCCCCGATAGCACGAAGATGAGAGGCGAAAGTGACAATACCCATAGCGCGATGGTGGAGGTCCCAGAGGCTCTGGTCGAAAGGGAGTCCCGCGAAGTGGACGCCTGCCCTATGACTGACCTCATGGTCATCCAGCCTCGGCGTCCTCGGCCTCTTTGGCCGACCGTGCGCCACGCGGCACGCTCACCCAGGGGACGCTCGGTCCGGCGAGCAGATGTTCCGGCCTCCATCAGAAAGGCCCGAATACATGTATCCACGATGGTCTCTGAGCGCGTCACGGCCTCCGAGGTCAGCACGCCGAGACGATCAGAGCGGATCCGGGTGGCGGGCCGACTGGCCGCCCGCGCCCCTGGCCGAGGCCGCCAGGCGATCGCCCCGGAGTGACGACCGACGAGCTCGACCGGATCGCGCACGAGTACCTGTGCGATCACGGCGCCTACCCCTCCTGCCTGGGCATATGGGATTCCCAAGTCGATCTGCACCTCGATCAACGAGGTCATCTGCCACGGCATCCCCGACTCGACCCGTCTCCACGAGGGCGACCTCATCAACCCCGATGTCACCGCCTATATCGGAGGAGTCCACGGCGACACAGAACGCGACCTACGCCGTCGGCGAGGTCGATCCGCGAGACCGCGCTGCTCATCGAGGCGGACTCCCGTACCGCGATGGAACGGGGCATACAAGGCCGTCAAAACCGGGACGCGAGTCAACGTCATCGGGCGGGTCATCGAGGCCTACGCCAAGCGCTTCGACTACGGGGTGGTGCGCGACTACACCGGGCACGGCGTCGGCGAGGCATTCCACTCCGGCCTCATCATCTCCCCACTACGACGCCGCCCTCTGCACGACGACGTCATCGAGACGGGCATGGTGTTCACCATCGAGCCGATGCTCACACTCCGCGGCATCGAGTGGGAGCAGTGGGACGACGGCTGACGGTGGTCACTAAGGACCGCTCCCATACCGCGCAGTTCGAGCATACGTTGGTGGTCACCGAGGACGGCGCTGAGGTCCTCACCCTCCCTGGCCCTCTGCTCGAGGCGCCGGGGAGAACTCCCGTTCGCTTTCATCAGCGCCCGTTGACGTTGCCTGGCGACGATGTGACGACGTATCGTCCGTGGACAGTGGACGTGTCGGTCCATGCTCAGGCGCCGCGCATCGAGTTCCGCCCATTTCCCCTTCCGGAGGTTCACGTCATGGCTGCAGCTTCAATCCACCACTGAACTGGCCTGCACCGCCAGAGGGCTTTCGAGCCGCCTGCAGGCTGGCAGCCGACGCCTGGGGCCCGGCACCTGAAGGCTGGCAGATCTGGGTGGACGACTCTGCACTTCCAGCGGCTCAGCTGCCTCGGCTGCAGGCGCGGCCACAGAGGCCGACCCGGCGCGGCACCGACGCAGGCGGTTTCTGACCGCCCCGACGGCTCCGGTTGGCACCAGCGCTCGGTCGCCGATCCGACCGGAATGTCCGCCTCTGCCCTTCGGGCGACTACGCCGCCCAGGCGGCCGGCACCAGCCCATACGCGGCCAACATGGACTACGCCCAGTCCCCCACGCCGTTCCAGAGCCAGGGTGTTCTGGGCGGCTCACAGCACTCCGGTGGGCGGTTGGCAGCCCGGTGGCATCGGCGGGCCAGGCGCTCCCCGGCGGCTCAAGCCGGTCACCCAGCAGTGGTGGTTCTGGACCGGCGCCGCGGTGCTCGTGGTCGTGCTGGCCGTGAGCGGCATCGTGTGGGCTATGCGATGTCTCCGACAACGGAGGCGACGACAAGGCGGGCACATCGACCTCCCAGTCGAAGAGCGGCAAGTCCGGCAACTCAGGAGTAAGAAGGGCAACAAAACGACTAAGACGTCGGGCGGCTCCGACGGCCCTCTTCAGAAAGCGCCCCGGAACCAAGGACGACCCCATCGACCCGTCCTCCGGGCCAATCGAGGTCAAGGCCGGCAAGACGAGCACCGACCCCAGTGCCACCGTTGAGATCACCTTCAAGCCCGTCGAGTGGAAACCTCACGGCGGACACGATGAGAACGGCGACAAGACATGCTCCTACGAGGAGCCTCCCTGCCCGGCCAGTCGTATATGCGGGTCGCTGACATCACCTACCACGGCGATGGCCAGCTGAGTAGCCCGACCTTAATATCGACTACCCTACAACGGGACGACTTCCGAAGAAGAGCTACATCTTGACAAGGGGCACTGGAGAATCAGTCCATGCCGCGAGACGGCGGAACGGCCTCAGGATATCTTGTCTTCATCGCGAACTCCTCCACTCAGAACGACGGCACTGGCGTCTTCGTCGTCTCACTGGGATACGGCGGCGATGGGGTGTATGTGAAGGCTCAGTGAGCAGCCGCAGATCGCCAGATCACATCATCGAGGCGGGGGCCGTAGCACTGCTTACGGCCCCCCGCCCCAGTTGTGTTCCCAGACCATTCGGCCCGATTGAAGAGAAAAGGGACGAGCCGACCCCTGTACGCCGGTTTCTGTTGCCGCCGGCCGTTACCGGCCTGACGGTGGCGACCATTCATCTTGGACCATTGTCACCAATGGCCTCATGCGACCTACCCGCTGACTCGCGAGCAGCCTTCAAGCGCCAGCTGTGCGGTCTTGCTCGGGCGGGGTTTACCGAGCCGCGGCGGTCACCCGTCGCGCTGGTGGGCTCTACCCCACCCTTTCACCCTTACCCGCCGGAATCGGCGGGCGGTCTACTCTGTGGCACTGTCCCGCTGGTCACCCCGGGTGGCCGTTAGCCACCGCCCTGCTCTGTGGAGCCCGGACGTTCCTCAGCCCCTGACCGCCAGTACGGCGACTAGGTACCGCGGCCGCCCGGTCGGCTCGTCACGCAGGAATCAGCATAGCGGCATAGTGCCCTATCGAGGCTCGAGTACGTCGCGAGGCCTTGATCCGCTGGCGACCACATCACGGCCTATCATGTGCGGGTGCTGATCCTGCTGCCTCCGTCCGAGGGAAAGACCGCTCCGGCCAGTGGTCCGTCACTGGAACTCGGCTCGCTCCTGGATGCCGAGGCGGCTGACCCCGCGCCGCGCCGCGAGGTGATGTCGGCGCTGGCCGAGGTGAGCCGCGCCCAGATGGCCCCTCTGTTCTGGGTCTGGGACCTCGCAGCGCGGAGCTGGCGGAAGCGAACCTGTCGCTGGAGGCCTCGCCGTGCGCTCCCGCCTATCAGCTATTCACCGGGGTGCTCTACGAGGCCGCCGGGCTCGACTCGATCGCCAGGAATACGGCCGGGCGTAGAGCCCTGGAGCGCCACTCGCGTCATCTTCTCGGGCCCGTGGGGAGTCCTCGTCCCCGCCGATTCGGTGCCGAACCACCGTCTGTCCATGGGAACATCCCTTCCGGGGCCGGGGCGACTGTCATCGTCTGGAAGCGGCACCTTGCGCCGTCGCTCATCGGCATGGCTGCGCACGGGCTGGTGGTCGACTGCCGCTCGGCCGACTATGCGGCCGCTTGGAGACCGTCTGTCCGTGACAGTATCGAGGTCATGACGGTGTGCGTGGTGCGAGTCGACGATGACGGCTGCCGCAGGTCGTCTCCCATATGGCCAAGCAGGCTCGGGGACTGCTCACCGGAGAGCTTCTCAGAGCCGTGTACGCCCGGTCCTTGCCCGCGCAAAGCGCAAGCCGACGACGTCGCGGGCGTCGCTAGCCAACTGGACGGCGTTCATGATGTCGAGGTGTCTGAGCCGGACCGACAGGGCCCGGCGGGTCTCACTCATCGTGACCCGCTGATGGTGATGGAACCGATCGCTCGGCACCAACTCAGCGTGCCTGAGGGCCCTGTCCGGGGACATGTCGGGGTCAGATATCCATTCGTACGATGATGACGTCGTTCTCCTCGGCGTGGATGACCTGGTCCTGCGGGGCAGCAACGATGCGCGCCAGTTCCTGAGGGCTGATCTCGACGGCGCCGCCCTCAACGGTGCGTCCCGCAGGGCTACCGCGCCGAGGCCGCCAGTGGAGGCGCGGACCGCCTCGTAGTCGCTTAGAGCGCCGTCTCAACGGTTCCTGCCAGGTCTGCCCGCCGCTTCTCGGAGTCGATCTCCTGGTCGAGTCGAGCGAATTCGGCATCGCGCTTGGCGGTGAGTTCACGCCCAGCGACGCGGATATCGGATTCCTCCTGCTTGAGACGCTCCGACTCCTCGCGGGCGGAATCCAGCGCTCCATCGCCGCGATCTGAGCCCCTCCAGAGCCGACTGGGCGCTGCCTGAGCTGGTCGATCTCCCCCTGGATGGCCGACAGGTCGCGGGCCGCGCTGTTGCCGGAGTGGAGGCGCTCGCGCAGCACCTCGGCGCGGCGGACCACCTGGCCAACCTCGTCCTCGCTGCGGGTGACCCGCGTCTTGGCCTCGCTGAGAGCGGCATCGGCCTGGATGGCGCGCGCTTGTTCGTCTTGAGACGCTCGATAACCGATTCGATGCGGCCGAGGACTGGAAGGTGCTTGCGCTCGTGACGCAGCCGCGCCAGGCGGGAGTCGATGTCCTGAGGTCGATGAGAAGGCGCTGCTGGCGATCGGGGCGCTTGTCACGGCTGAGGCTCCTTCGAGGAGGACAGGGTCGGTGACGAATCCTTTCACGATCCTCTCACGCCCGATCGGTTCCGGTGGACAAGCGCAGCGCCCGGGATCCGTGACAATGCGGGAGACCCGGGCGGTCAGTGATGATCCCTGAGAACGGGCGCCCTCCCTCGAGCCGGCGGGCAGCAGTGCTCCAGACCCACCCACTCGGTGGCCCAGTGCGTCCCGCACAACAGGTAGGGGCGGCCTCCCTCCAGGTGCTCGGAAGTGGGATGGTGTCGCAGATCGGCGGTGATGAAGACATCAGCCCCAGCCTCCCTGGCGCGTTGCAGGAGCAGAGTCGCCTGCCTCCGGATACGGCGATGCGCTCGACGACGGCGTCGAGATCTCCCGCCCACGAGGAGGCCGCGGGAGCCGAGTCGGGAAGGACTGCGGCGACGTCGGCGAGCGAGCCGGCGCAGTGCGACGGGTTGCGGAAGCACGCTGATTCGGGCCGATGCCCTGGTCCGGGAAGGCGGGCCGGGCTCGAGGGGACGGTGGAGGTCAGGCCCACGCGATCGGCGAGGGCCTCGGCCACTCCCCGTGGGCGGCGTCGAGGCTGGTATGGGCGTTGAGGAGGGCGATGCCTGCGCGAATGAGCCTGTGGACCGGAACGGCCCTTTGGGATCGGTGGCCGCAACGTGCTCGGTTCCGCGCAGGTAGAGCGGGTGGTGGTGATGACCATGTCGACGCCGGAGTCGATGGCCTCGTCGACGACGGCCGTCACGGGTCGACGGCCAGGAGGATGCTGCGCACCGGATCGGAGGGATCGCCGCAGATGAGTCCGTTGGAGTCCCACGAGGCGCCAGAACGGGGGTGCGACAGCCTCCACGAGGCCGACGATGTCTCCAACGCTCAGGGAGCTGTCCGGATTGCGCCGTGCGGCGTTAGAAGATGTGGGTGCAGGCGTGTGGCTCATGCGCAACCAGGCTAGCGGCTGAGGCCGAGAATTACCCTGTGACCCGCTGACATCGACGCGGCCCGGAGCGGCCACCTGGTGAAACACAGCCGAGAAAACGACCGGAGCGGTCCTCATCTGGGGTAGCCTACTTCCGCGCAGTCGGGACCTTCGGTGCTGGCAGCGCCGGCCCTCCTCGACGCCATCGGCGTCACGGCCGCGCCCCCATAGCTCAGCGGTTAGAGCAGCGAGCTTATACCTCGTGTCGTGCCTGATAAGCACAAGGTCCTGTCTGAACTCCCAGTGGGGGTACCAACAAGCTTTACTCCGAACCCACCCCAGTCAAAACAGGCTGGGATGCGGTTCTAGATGATGGACAACGCTCACCCACCAGGGTGGGCGTTGTTCGTGTTGTGGAGCTCGTGGGCTCATCGTCAGCGGTGGGCGTTGTGGTCGGTTTGTCAGGCTGAGCCGCGTGCTGCAGATGGTGCGCGTGAGCAGCGGCGTGCAGGCTGGGGCTGGCCAGCTGGTCGAAGGGTGGAGTGAGCAGGGCGCTGAGGCGAGTGCCGGAACCCGTGTCGGCAAGGTGGATGGGACGAGAAGTCACGGCTGGCGTGTCAGCATCGGCAGCCCCTCCCCGCTGGCATCGCTCGTTCCTCCTTCTTCTTCTCCGGCGCTGTGCTGCTCATCGCGTGCACTCGTATTGCGCCCTGCCCTGCTTGGTCAGTGGTCAGGGTCGGCTATGAGTGCAGCGCTGTCCTCACCGACCGTCTCCTTACCTGCTGCATCCTTATCTACTGGTCCGCCAGCATTGGCAGCATCGCTCGTTCCTTCGCCTGGCAGGATGACTCCGTCCCTCCTCATCGACGAGTGGGTTCACTAGGACCCGCTCGAAGAAGACTTGGTTGAGCAGCTTCTTTGGGTGGGCGGGTGCTGCCGTGTAGAGGCGGTGGCAGTCTTCGAGGAGGTCAAGGGCTTGGGTGAGGCGTTGGCGGATTTTCGGCGGCGTCGGCTTGGTGGCGGCTGGTTGGCGCTCGATCTGGCTGAGCTCGCTCGTGAGCTTGGCTTGTTCCTCCTTGAGTAGGTCAAGGGGGGATGGCTCCTTCGTAGTGGGCGGGAGGAGACGGCGTCGCTTGTCCTCGATGTTGGTGCGCCCGCGTCGTCAGGGGAGCGCACTGCCTTTGGCCTTTGTCCCCTCGATCTGAGCCAGCTCGTCGTGGAGGTAGTGCTCGATCTGCGTTCTGTCCTCCGCGCTGAGCTCGATGGCCCGGTAGAGGTCTACCATGCGGTCTTCGACGACGTCGATGAGGACGGCGGTGAAGGCGCAGTCGTGGAGGCGGCAGCGGCGGGCGCAGACGAAGTAGGGGTAGATGGTGCCTTGCTGTTCTTGGCGTTCTGGACGGACAGGCGGGCACCGCACTGGCCGCAGACGACCGTGCTCTTGAGGAAGTGGTTGTGGATGCGCTGGCGCTCCCCATAGCGGCGTGAGGCCAGGATGGTCTGGACGGTCTGCCAGGTCTGGCTATCTACCAGCGGCTCGTGCGCCCCGGCGTACTCCACCCCCTTGGAAGGAGATGACGCCCTTGTAGTAGGGTGGCGCAGGATCCGTGCAGGCGCGTTGCCGTGATGGGCTTGGCAGGGCGTCGTGGCGTGGGTGGGATGAGAGTCCGAGTGTTGAGATGGTCGGCCAGCTGCCGCACCGTCCAGTTACCCGTCGCATACCCGCAAACGCCAGCCGGATGAGCGGTGCCCGCTCCTCATCCAGGGCGATGGTGCGGACTTCTCGGCCGTTCTCGTCTCTGGCGCGGACGTTCATGTAGCCGAGCGGCGCCTTACCCAGCGTCCCACCGTTTCTGGCTTTCTCGCCCATCCCCTTAATGACCCTCATTAGCCAAGTTCCGGCTGTAGAACTCAGCGATGGAGCTCATGATGCCATGCAGCAGCATGCCACCTGGCGTCTGGTCGATGTTCTCCGACGTCGATACCAGCCGCACACCCGCCTCCTCAAACGCCCGGTTGATCTCCACATCATCGGCCCTATTGCGGGCGAGCCGGTCGAGCTTATGGACGATGACATAGTCGATGCCACCATCTTCCTTAAGGTAGGCCAGCATCTTCTGCAGCTCGGGGCGGTTGGCAGACCTGGCCGACTCGCCGCGGTCGGCGAACTCCTTAACGACCAAGGCGCCCATGGACTGGGCTCCTTGCGCTTGTTGGCCTCCCGCTGAGCCGGCGGGGAGAAGCCCTCCTCCGACCCACCACGCTGGCCTGCTCACGAGTGGAGACGCGGATGGCTGAGACAGCCCGCTTGGGAGTGAGGCTGGGCGGCCATAGCTGCAAACGGATCCGCTCCCGTACCCATCGCACCCACTCCCGTGCTGCCTCCCATCGCACTGGCTTGCATCGTTCCTGCTTCCATACACTCAATCCTCCTTTCACTTACCCATTTGTCCAGACATACCAGCCACGATGACCAGCATCTCTTTCCATTGACGCTCAGAATGCACGAGAAGTCAAGCGGTAAACCACTCACACCAACCTAACTATCACATCGCCCCCATAACCAATGGTAGAATCTACCTTGAAATACCTCGGCCTAACGAAGGAAAAGATCTTATGGTTGATCCACTTCAAGCCGTCGATGATCTGCTTTCCAGAATACAACCAAATAGGCTTCTGATCATTGTGGGTGCTGGAATCTCATTTGATTATCCTGCCTGCGCCCCTTCACCTAAGGGGATAATCTCTGGAGCACTTCGTCACTAACCAGTTCCGCCGATATTTCTGCAGCACTTTCCGACGATCCGCTTACACGGAACTCGTGATTGAGCCTCTCCCCAGATGTTACCTGAGTCGTTCTACTCTTCAATTGAAGCGACATTGGACTATCCGTTACATCATCACGTCTGGAAGCCACTTGCTACGACAGGCTTGGACGACGGGATTTTTAACGAAAATCACGAAACTATCGTACTGCTCGCTCAAGCGAAACATGCAACCATCATCACCCCCAACTACGACTCACACTCAGAAGCGGTTTGTGAAGCGTGGCGTATTCCATACGAGGTCGTTCACAACGACGAACTCTATAAACTGAGCCAACCACAGACTCCACACATGTCCGCATCATCAAAATACACGGGGACGCAAAAGCGGATACCGACAATCGTCAGCAGAGAGGCAGACTTTCTGTCTTTTCGACGCATTAACACCATTAAACGGAGTGTTCACCGACGCATTTATTGCTGGCTATAGCGGTAGAGACCCAGAATCTATTCCCTTGGCTTGTATCGAGTTCATCGGTGAGTGCAGAGCCCTGTGGGTAGAACCATATCTTCATGCCGAACATCGCGGACTTCGACTTTCCTCGCAAATAGACTGCCTCGATGGTAAAACTTCCCACTCACAAATCCGCAGTCGCCTGAATCTGCGGGAGTCATCGAAAGCAACAGCTCTCGCGTCCCAGAGAAAACGGTGTACCCCCCGCATAGAGTCGCAGTGCGAAAGGATTGCTGAATCACTGGTGTCGAAGGTGATCAGCAAGCTTCCCTCATGAAGCACGCCTACGGCCCTGGCTAACGCACTTAGCCTCGATCGGCTACCACAAATCATCTTACAAGCTACTAAAAATAGCGCGACGGACGAGCAAAGACTCGTGTTTTGAATGACTCGGATTGAAAAGTGCTTGCAGTGCTGAATCTTGCGTCGATTGATCGTTTTGCTTCGGCATACAAACTGGGCCGCTTACCCTCACAATAAACGGGAGTAGGCATTTTAGATATCAAGCCAAAGTAATGAGAGAATTCTGCTTACAGCAGTACTATCTACAAAGGATACAGTTTAACAAACCATCGGCGCAACGACAGGCAATCTACGGCAATATTAACTCTCTTCATAGATTACCCATTTGTGTTTTGCGTCAATTTATCTTCCTTATAGCGCTAACCCCTTACGGTATAAATGCTGTTATCCAAGCAGCAAAAGCCGCCGTCAATTCACGATCTCAGTTCTATGATGATGCGTGTGCATACTTAGAGCATCTGATCAGGTCGTATGCCTACTTACAGTATGTGACGCCTTCCACGGTCAACGTTGGGATACTGAAACGGCTAGACAACTGGTGTCATAGAGTAGGATATCTTATTGGAGCAATCCATACGGAAAAGTATGCCAGCCGGCATGACCGGGTTGATATAGTTGCCACTGGTGGAGTTTTTGGACGACTGAACGTTCTTGAAGATGCTTTATCGTATGCCATCATAAAACGAGATGAAGCGACGTATCAACTTTCTCATGCGACCACGCTCGAGCAAAAGCAGAAAACCAAGAACGATGCCATTTCCCAGGGACTTTGTTTAGCACGAGACTCTGGATCGGCAGCCATAGAATACGCTCTCTATCGGCTTAAATTCGCCTACAAAGTCGACGACCCTGGCGACTTACAAGCGATGGACGTTGCTGCAGGAGCTGTTGAAGTATACGACACACGCAAAGATGGTCTCACTCCGTATTACAAGCCGCTTGAATTGGTCGAACGTTTGTTAAAATGGGCGTCATTAATGTTATATTTATACCATGGAGCATGCTCCAAAATTTGGCATAGCAACACTATGGGAGACAAAACGACAAAACGATCTTATTTTGGCGTTCCGTACTTGCTTATGGCAACTACGAAGATAAGATTGCGTTGGCCACTGCTGATTCATTAAGCGAAAGTGAGCAAGAACAGATATCCTCACTGCTTGGACACATTGAATCAGTCATTCCTCAAAACTACCTGTACGATTCCGCGAGGCAGGAGCATTATCCGTTCTACGAGCTATCTTTATCGCGAGATAGACCGGCAATCATACAACTCAATTCTGATGCACTATCCTGGCACAAATATCGACGACCCTGAATATATTGTCGTTGCGACAGATCTAAAGCAAGTAAAGATTCCTTTTCTAGAGAATATCGTGCAGTATTACGTCCCCCAGGCGGGAACGCTCTATACGATCAATGACTTCAAGCCAGGAAAGAACGAAGCTTTGGCCTCATGAGTTTTGATGAATGCTGTGGATATGGCACAACCATTACGCTGTATCATGACGATGAGCGCAAAGCCACCTTTTTCTCACAACTGGATTGCACATTGCCCAGAGTAGTTGACCACTACTTATATCGAGGGACAGCCAGGCATCGGAGCATTGCCACCGGAGGATTTCGCTGAGCATCATAATGATATGCCGTTAATCTACAGATGAATGAGGTGTAGTGGTGGCGGTGCGCACTCCCGCTCCCGCATCGCCTCAAGTTGGCGCATCCACGCCCCTTCTTCGTCGTTCCACCAGGCAGGCGGCTCACCGTCGCCGGGGTGCCAGGTGTTGAGGCAGACCAGGTGGGTGCCAGCTCATGCAGTTGCTCGGTTACCCGCGTCTGCTTCGGTGGTGGTGAGGTTGAGTGGGCCAGCCCGCCGTGATGACGTACTCCACCCCACCGCGCTGGCAGGCATCGAGCAGCATCCTCAGGCCGTCCTGGTGCTTGTGTCGGTCGTGGAACTCGGTGACCAGGTTGGGAGCCCATCGTGCGGCGTAGTCCTCCACCAGCCTCGTTGCCGGTCTAGCTCGAAGGGGTAGCGGGCCGCGCCGTAGAAGATGGCGATCGGCCCGGCACCCGTCTGGCCGTCCAGCGCGCTGGTTGGTACCGCCTCCAGCACCGCCGCCGGCTCATGTGGCTCATCTGGCGTATTCGTTGTGGTTTGTGTTGTCATCTCGTGTCCTCCTCTCGTATTCCTTACTCTCATCCGTTGTTTTGTGTTTCTCCTCTTTCTATTGACGCTCAGATGGACGGAAAAGTCCAGTCTGGTTTTATGTTCCCCGAGAAACGACTCCACCGCACCCACACGAGCGGGCCGTTCCAGTGCTATTGCGCCATTTTCGCCGATGCTGCATCATTTTTTTCTGCGGTGATGTTCTCTTTTGCGAAGAAAAGCGCACTGAGAACGCCAGGGCGGGTGGAGTGTTTTTAGCGTGTCATGGGCCGCGCTGGATCAGGGGCGGCGAGCTGCTCAGGGGCGGCGGTTATCTTGAACAGCTCCGGGGTCAGCGTCTGGTCGGCGGCGATCTGCTCGGCCAGGCGGCCTGCCCTGGGTGGCTGGTCAGCAGCCAGACCACCTGCGGGTAGTAGCCGTGCTGGGCATGGAAGGTGCCGCTGGCCAGGTGGGCCTGGTAGTCGTGGCACTTGGCCAGCAGCCGTGCCGGATGCTCGGTGTCCAGGTCGACCTCGAGGAGCCAGTGATCCCTCTGCGCCCGCATCCGTTGCCGTGATTGCTTCCAGATCCGGCTTGAGCCAGCCCAGCGCCCCACCGAGCCGCAGCCAGGAGCGCCAGCAGGCCGGCTCGGTACGCAGCCGGGCCAGGCGTCCACCGACGGCGTGAATGGCCTGCTCGATGACCACCCGCGCCTGCGTGATCGCCAGCGTATGGGCGAGGAACAGCGCAGACGGCTCCTGAAAGCGCCGCCGCGTTCCACGCCCTTCGTCCGTCAGGCGCCGCCCGCTGTTGTCAGGTACCAGACGTATCCTGCTGAGCCGGCCCGTGTGCCACCGATCCGCCGCGCCAGATGAGCAACCAGCCTCAGTCCGGTGCTGGCGTCGCAGTCGCCGACTGGTCTGGCGCAGCGCCGAACGGGCCGAACCGTACCGCCTCGACAGCTCGGTGATCTGCGCCAGCTGGCGGGTTGTGGCATAGCGATGAGCCGCCAGCAGCGCCAGCAGCTCGCGATCGGTGGCACTGCTGCTCGGCGATCGCCTGCAGCTGGGCGCGGCCAATCCGCCGGAACCTGGCGCTGAGACTTCGCTGCCTCTGTCTTCGCTGCTGCCTTCATCGTCGTTGGTGTCGTTGTGGACGTCGGCACTGCCAGACCGGTGCCCGTCCCGACGCTCGCGTATTCCAAATGTCGATATCGCTGTGTACCATGGCTGTTTCCTCCTTTGTCGATCGTCACGTGGTTGATCGAGCGCTGCTGCGAGCCAGGGGCTGTGCCGCAGGGTCAGGGGGTAGTTGTCAGTGGTGGATGGATGGCCATAAGGGGCCATCAGTCGCCTCCCGTAATCGCGCCTGTGCCGCACCACTGCGCCGATAGCCCCCGCCTGCTTGCTGCAGCGATGCGTCTGGCGATTCGTCCCCCGACGCGTCTCAGCGCTCCAGTGGTGGAGACAAGCGCAGAGGCTAGATAGGGGCGATACTGCAGCGAACTTTCGTAGCCCCAGTGGTGTCTGAGAAGCGCTGCCCGGGCGCCTCCCTCCTCCGGAACGCTGTAGGGTCGGCATTCACCGAATACCGACCTCTTGGCTGGGCTGAAAAACCGCTCATGACGATCGGTTTTCACACTCCTGCGGATTGAGGAACGGCCCGTAAGCGCCGCCGACGCGCCGCGGATACGCTTCAATCCCTCCGCCCGTCATGCTGTTCCTCCGTTCCGCCTATCTGGCCGGCGGCCGAACACCACACCAGCCGTCGAATTAGGTACGCCGTTCACTGGCCCGCCGTCTCCCGCCCGTCGCTTCTCCCCGAGCTCACCTGTCGCGTCGTCCGCTGCCATCCGAGCCACGTCATCACCGGTCATCTCGCCGTTCTGCCCGAGCCGCGCTAGCAGGGCGGCCTCGATCTGCGCGGTGTCCTGGCTGTCAGCGCGCCTGGCTGGCGGCGCAGTGCCAGGGCATCCTGGGTTGGTGGGGTCGGCGGCAGGGTGGTGGCTTGGCACCAGGGGTTCTCCCGCCCGTGGTGCATGGTGCGCGCGTAGACGCCAAAGCGCGGCAGCAGCTGGAAGTCGGCCGCCTCCAGGTCAATTGCCTGACGGGTCAGCTCGGCTGCGTCCGCTGCGCTCAGGGAGAAGATGATCTTGTTGCGCGCATTGGCATCGATCCCGGCTTTGAGCGCCGGGGCAGCTGCCCGCGGTACTGGTGCGCCAGGTGAAAGGCTGCGCCCAGTGACCGGGCCTGGGCCAGGGCGTCGGCTAGGCTGCCCGGCAGCGACAGGTAGTCCTGCACCTCGTCAATGAAGACACTGACCACGTGCCGCCGTGATGGCTCCACCGCTGCTCGGGCCAGGATGAGTGGCCAGAGCTGGCCTGCACAGCAGTGACCCTGAGCAGCCGAGCCGACTCCGCCCCTAGCACCCCTTGTTGAGACTGACCAGCACGATGCGCCGCCGCGTGAACACCTCCCCAGGTCGAACGACGGCGCTGCCTGCCCCAGCGTGGCTCGTAGGTGCGGGCGGATGAGGAAAGGCTGCAGCCGCGTCAGCACCGGCCCGACCCACTCGCTGACGCTGCGCCTCACTCGAGTGCTTCATAGGCCGCCCAGAACTGGCCCGTCCCCAGTGGATCCGCCCCGAGGCCGCAATGAGCCGCTGACGGTAAGCCGTGTTCGTCAGCAAGAGGGGTAAATCGACCAGCGTCGCTCCCGGCGTGCGCGCGAGCGTCACCAGCGCCGCAGAGAGCACCTGCTCCACCCGCACACCCCAGGATTCAGCAAACACCCCTTCAACGTCGCCAGCACCGTATCCGCCACCAGCTCCGGCAACGCACCACTGCGCGTCGTCTGCGCCCGGGCCAGCGGGTTGATCCCCACCGGGCGGCTACTGGTCGGGTCGATCACCACCACGTCACCCGTCGCTGCTCGGGGATCCGCGCCAGAATGTCTGCTACCAGATCCGTCTTCGGATCAATTCAGCAGCACACCGACCAGCATGAATGTCCGCCAACGCCAGATGCGCCAAGGCAGTGGACTTACCAGCCCCCGTCGGCCCCAGCAGCACCGTGTGATACAGCGCATCACCAATCGAGATACCAAGCCGATCACCCGCCTGATCCGCCACCCCCATCGCAAACGCCCTGCTGCGTCTCACGCGCTGCTGGCAGCGCCAGCACCCGCGGATGAGCCGACGGCGTCGCCGGCAACGCCCCCTCACCCACCGGCCAGCCCACCATCGCCACAATCTCTCCGGCACCAAGCTCCAGACCCGCCCGCCACGGCCGCCGCACCCCGTCAAGCCTGGTCGGGTGCTCCGTACGAGCCCGCAGCCGCACCCCCGGCCTCCAGCAGGCGCAGCCCCCAGCAGCCCCTGCAGCAGCACCTGCTGGCGCAGCGGCGAGCCGCCCGCACCCCAGACGCAGACACACTGCCGCTCGATGCCGTCCCAGCTGCGCCTGCATCCGCCGACCCCGCCTCACCACTCAAGAGATGGGATCGGAACGAGGCCGAGCAGCTCCAGCCAGCCCTGCGGCTCCACCCGCCCCAGAGCCTGCGGCGAGAAGCGTCGCCCCAGCTGCAGCTGAACCACCAACTCTCCCCTCAGCCGTCACCGCCAGTGCAGCCAGGACAGCCCTGCACCACCGCCACCAGCCGCTCCGTCGCCAGTCCCGCCCCTGACTGGTCGGGCTGTCACCACCACCGCTTGGCTCACCGCCCGTCGCGAGAAGCCACGAGACACCCGGCAGCCCGGCACCAACTCACGCACCACCCTCGCCAACCGCTCACCCGCACTCGAGCCCACCGCCCACGTCGCCTGACCACCGCTGGCGCGCAGCTCCAGCGCCACCCGACCAAGCGAGCTATCTGCCAGGATGCGCTCCACCAGACCAACCGCCGCGTCCTGGGCGAGCGGCAAAGCAAAGCGCAGCTGGTGCCACACCAAGGATGAGTAGGGCGGGACATCACGAGGTGCCTCCCGGCGCGGAGGTCGGAGCAGCGGCCCTCGCGAGGTGAACGGTGAGCACTGGTATGACGACAGGACGGCAACCGCTCCTGCAGCGCAGCGCCCAACCGAGGCAACACGCTCACGCCTCGCGCAGGCCCCTGCACCTGAGGACACCACCTCGTCAACCGCCGCCGACTCCACAGCCTCATCCGTCGCCATCTGCCGCGCCAAGGCCAGCACAATCCGCGCCACCGCCCGGTGATCCATGCCGCTTTGCCGCACCGGCACCAGCCGCACCCGCCGCGACAGAACCAGGCCGACCACCTGCATGCGGGGCACCATCATGGCTGCCTCCTTGGGGTATGAGGCCGCCGACCAGTCCGTCGCCGGCCATCGCCGGCAGGCTGAGCGCAGTGGCGGCTAGCGCTCGGCTCCCCTCACCACTCCCGCCGGCTCTGCCACCAGCGCGCTGCCAGCCAGGCGGCGGCGCTCACGGCGAGCAGCCCGACGAGCCAGGGCCAGCTGCTTTTGCACGATGACGACGATCCACCCAGCCCCATCGCGATCAGGAGCAGACCGACGCCGCATCGCAGCAGGCTGCCGGGCAAAGAACGCCTCGAATCGCTCATCATCACCATCTCCCTCGAAGACTGCAAATTGGGTACTTGTCTCGCCACGGCCGACTCATCGCAGGACCTCCTCACCGTTACCGCCAGCGCTGTCATCTCTGTCGTCACCACGGGATGCACCAGCCACCGCCGTCTGCATCGGCTCCGTTCGCTCCGCTGTCTTGGTCGGCGTCTCAGCCTCTGCCTCCTGCGCCCGCCTCGCTGTACCGCGGCACAGCAAAGCCGGGGATACGGATGTCGGAGTCCACTTGGTCTCCCACACCGCCCAGGGCTGGTTCGACTCTGGCCGCCTGCGGGCAAACAGCTCCAGGTACGGCCCAGGCCGACCCGCTCGATAATGGCGAACTGCTCAGCTGGCTTGCGCGAGTGCTCTTGTACCGGCGCGTTGAACCAGGTCGGCTGAGAGCGCGACCCGAGTGGGGCCTCCCTCGGTGCAGAACAGCAGCTGCTCAGTGGCGTTGCGCAGCTGGCTAACGACCACCCAGACCCAGGCGGAACTTCACCCAGGTCAGCGGGCTGCGCACCGTAAAGCCCCAGGCCTCAGCCACCTCACACGCCCTCGGCAGCAAGGCGTTCGTCGTCCACAGCCACAGGTGAGCATCACGGGCCGCCAAAGCTCCCACCGGCAAAAGCCTTGATCCGCGCCAGACTCATCGTCCGGTAGCTTTCACCGCCCCTGAAGTGCCAGGGCGGATCGACCAGAATGGTGGCGAAACCACCAGGCGGCAGGCCGGGGATGGTGGGCGATGAGCCAGTGCCCCCGGTCGGCACGCCGGCTTTCCTTACGCTACCGGCGGCTTTGCCTGCACTGTCTTGGCTGAGCACCACAGCGCTGGTGGCAGCTCCAGGGCTCACCGCGGCGCTAGGTCGTGCAACGCCAGCACCTGGTCTCACTGCTGCACCTGCCTGCCTGGCCGCCGCACCAGTGCCGAGAGCCGCTCCCCAGCGCACGCCGTCTTGTCTGTCTTCGTCTGCTGCATGATGTCCTCCTTTGTTCCCACATACGTGCTATTTGCTCGAATCATCCCGACTGCTAGCTATTTTCGCGCATCGGCAGCAAGCTGCCCTTATCCCATACATTCCACGAACACTCGCGTGTGCAAGGCCTCTGGATTCACTATTGCCAAGCGACGCGACACGAGACGTTCTCGAGCCGTTTCTGTGGTGCCACCCCAGGAAACAAAATGGACACACCCGCCACTTAGTGGCAACGAAAGTCGGTGCTGTAGTTTTTGCAACAAGCGAGCGAAAATAACGCAGCATGTGGGTGAGGAATGGGCCGATTGCTCACGGCAGCCGACGTTCCTGACCCCGCCAGCGCGACCAGCCAGCCAAGGCGACCTGTGGACGTCTTGTCTTGCCGCGCACTCAGTCCGACGGGTGGGTAGTGCAGGCCGCCAGAGCCGCTCAATCCCGATCGCTCACGCTGCCGCTCGTCCGACCGGAGCCGGTCGCTGCTGCGTGCACCGCCCGGGCGCGGCCGCGGCGGGCGACGCGAGGGCGCGTGAGCCGGCCAGGTGGGAGGGAGCCATGCTCCAGCCGCCGGCTCACCACTCGCTGCCGTCACCATTCGCGCTGCCCGGCTCTGCTCCAGAAGACGTGCCATCACGGTCATCACCGCCGTCGGTGCCGCAAGTTCTGCCAGTGGGGGTAGAGGCCACCAGCTTCCCGCACTGCCTGCTTGTTGTCCTGCAGCACCTGAGCCATGGCTGCCTGACGGCCCGGCCGGCTTCTAGAGGCGCTGTTGGCTCAGCTCACTGCCCAAAGCCAGGGCGGCTGCCCAGGATGAGCTGGCCGGTGCGCCTGCTCCAGCTGCCTTGGCCGCCCGGTGCGGAGTGCCAGCTGGCTGCGACCTCACCGGCGATCTGGCCGGCCTGGTAGCCGCTCGGCAATGCGGCGGACGAGCGAGAGCGGCGGCTCGCCCACGGGCACCGGCTGGCTCTGTTCCGCCAGGCGGCGCCTCCCGCCACTGGGCCAGGCCGTCGCGCATCCTGTGGGCAAACGCCCAGCCGACTGCGCCTACCACCGCCAGACCGATAAGGGCCAGAATCCCTGATTATTACCGTCATGCGGATGAAACCTCCGAAGATGAGAAGAGATGAGAGAAAGGAGAGAAAGAACGAGAGAGAAGGAACGAAGGCGCGAGGCAGAGTGCTCACCATCGGGCCGACAAAGCCGCAGGACAGGGTCTCACAGAGTCCCCGCTGAGCCGCAGTAGCTACTGCTTGCGCCACTCCGTCTGGCAGTCTTGGCGACCGCCTCGCCATGCAGGCTCAGGACAGCAGCCCCACAGCTGCCCGATCCGCTGCCCGGCACCCAGCGCGTATCCCGTGATGATCGCTTCAGAACTGAGCACCGCCGGGGGGCGATGCGGGTTCTGAGCCTCGGCCTGGGTGACCAGGGTGGCGATGCTGGTCAGTACCTGGGAGGTCAGGAAGGCCCGGGCCTGCTCGGCCTGGGCCGCTACTTCTGCTTGGGCGGCGACCTGCTCGATCTCCCGCCTGGTCACCCGCCTCGACCATTGCCCAGCACCACCCCCATCCGGGTGCGCTGAGGCGAGAAGAGACTGAGATTGTAGAAGCCATGAGAGGTCCCTTTTCGAGAAGAGAGGAAGAAGAGAGAAAGACGACCAGCCGGGCTGGTCATCTCGCTGACGGCCCGTGCTGCCACCCTGGGAGAGCGGGCCAGCCACCCGCCACGAGCGCGCCAGGCCGGCGCTCTGCCGGTCTGGCCCTGGGCTCGTGGCGCTATGAACAGTAGGCGGGCAGCGCCGCAGTGCCGTCAAGCTGGAAGAAAGTTGGAAAAGAGGGCCTCGCTCAGGCGTCCACCACTGGCACACACCAGCAGCACTGCCCATCCCCCACTGCAGTCGGCAGCACAACCACGGCTGCGAGGAGCCAGTTACGCTGTCAGGTACAGACGGCTCGTCTCTGGTCTTCGGCCCTCCGCTCTATCTCCTGGTTTGTTCTGGACCGCTCGGTCTAGGCTGCGGCTGCGGCCCGTCCCTCCGCCGACGCCCGAGTCGCCACGCACGGCTGGCCCGTCACTGGAGGCACTCACCAGTACCGGCACTGCTCGCCTCGGTCGCCTCGTCGCTGCCCCCGCCCCAACGACGTCATTCTCCGCTCATCCTGCTCCTGACTCACGCCCCTGCCCCTACTCCCCAGGAGGCTTGCTCATGTCCCGCGCTCAGTCTCGATGCCGATGATGCGGCGTCCTTGCTGCGTGAGCTGGCGTGGCTGCGCAAGCGCGGTGGCTTTACGGCTTCTCGGCTGGTGCAGGCCCCGATCGTCGATGAGGTGCTCCGGGCAGCTTGAGGACCTTTGAGCGGCTACGCCATCGCTTTGTCTCAGCTATCCATAGCCTGAGTGAGCAGGACGAGCTGCTTGTGGGTGTGCTGCTGGCGGCCTCACCCTCAGCCCTGAGACGGCCGGGAGTGGCAGCTCGCTGGAGCGGCGGCGGGCGATGGCGAGCCGCTTGGGTGCAGCATGGAGACGATTGCTTTCGCGGGAGGAGGGCTGGATTGCGTCTGCTCGCACAGCCGCCTGGTGGCCGGGCGCTACGCCCAGGCACCGCTGGTGCTGGATGCGGAGATGCACGGTGGGATTGTCTATGAGGAGACCACCACGCTCATCGTGGTGGAGCACCGTCAGTGGCGCGGCACGGTGGAGCACTACCGGCTGGCCAACATGGCTGGCGAGCTGGACTTCGTCACCATCTCCCGCCCTACCCTGCCTGCGTCACGGCGCAGCCGGGTGGGGAGTTCAGCGTCAACAGCCGTCCCGTCGAAGGGGCTGGCTGGAATGACCACTTCGCACATCGACCCGGCCAGGCGGCAGGCGCACGCCGATGCACGACGCCACGCGCCACGACCTCGCCTTCCGGGCCGAGCCCCTGCCGGGCGAGGAGCCGACCACGCCGATCTCCCTTGGCCAGCTGGCCTTCCACGCCTGCTCCCCTGCTGGCCACCATCCAGGTGCGCTTCATTGGGAGGTGCCGTCCAGCATCCGGCAGCGTTCACTGGGCTAGCCCTCGCCCGCCCCCAGCCGCCAACCAGTACAACCGCACCAGCCTGGACGCCCAGCAACGCCACCCTCACCCAGCGCGACGTGCATGGTGGGCTGTTTGCGGGTGGGTGGAGTGGTGAGGGGTGATGTGCCCAAAAGGGGCCTCGCTGTTGGAGGGTTGTGCTAACTGCCGATTGGTCAACTCTGGTAATCGTCAATGGTGATGCGCGCTACCAGGTTGCTAGCGTCAACACCGCCTGATCCACGCTCCTTTTCCCGACGGTTCAGTGAGGACGCAGAGATGACATAACCACCTGCCAACGGTGGCGGCTCGGTTGCCGGAGTCGCCCCGGATCATCCCATTTCCATCGCCCAGCAGACACCCGCCTGCGAGGTCGCCACGGGTCGGCACCGTTGCCCTGATCGACGATCACGATGTCATCGCCCTGGGTGTGACAACCATGCTGGCGATGACCGCCAGCCTTCACTTCGGGCGGGTATCCCAGTGTTCGCGCAGCTGCTGGAAGAGACAGCCGCGACGTGAGGATCGCTTGCCCGATGGTACTGCTCGACCTGCGCCTACCGGACAACCCGACCTCACACAACGCCTCCGCACCCTGCGCACGCGAGGCGCAGCGGTGATCGCTTACACCAGCGGCGATGACCCCCTACCTGATCCGACGTGCCTGTGAGGGCGGTGTTCTGCGTCGTCCGCAAGTCCGAGACACCGGACGTCCTGATCAGCACAATTTGGGCGGCGCTGCGTGGTGAGCCAACGCCATCACTGGACTGGGCAAGTGCTCTGGATGCAGACAGCGCCGTCACTTCTGCGCTCAGCCGCCCAGCGAGCAGGAGGTGCTCTCGCTCTACGCCACCGGTGCGGAGGCGAGCTCGTCGCCCGTCAGCTCAGCCTCGTCGATCCACACCGTCAACACCTACGTCCGCGCATCCGCCGCAGTTCATCGGACGCTGGCGTCCCCGCTGGTAGCCGCGTCGATTTGCTGGTACGGGCCCGGCCGAGGGGCTCGTGCCCACGCTGATCCTCCAGCACGCGTTCTGAGCACTCATGGGCCTCTCAACGAGCCTCAGCCCTGTGCAGACCAACTGGTCGTCACCGCATCGAAGCAGAAGTGCACCGGCCTGGTCAGCCGGATCCCGCCTCGATGGCACCAACCAAGACGCTTACCAGATCATTCCTGATCGTGGGTGCCAGCCTATTCGGAATGCTCTTCGAGCTCATTCATCAAAAGCCATCACTCTTTCAGCAAGTTGTCGAAGCACCGGCCTGGTACCCGCTGGGGAGTTGGCTTTTCCTTTCTTGTGCGCCACTTTATCGCGCTCGCGCTGTGCCCAGTATACTTATTCGCATTTCCGCAGCGTTTTCCATCACGGAGTGCTGCAGCCGCATCAGGCGCCCGCTTAGCGCCAGAATCGGTATTTATTGATCTCATGTGGACACGGTTCACTACCATCATCTTGCACTGTATTGACCCATCAGCCGTATCTCGCGTCCGGCATACACGCCCTCCCTGCATTCGCACTTGTCATACCAGCAGCATTTCTGTCGGCTGTGTCTAACTGGACGACAGCCACATCGGGGCCAGGTCTACTATTCGCTCTCGAACTGTCCGTGCGGATCCACCATAGGGAATGAAAGCACGCCAGCAGTAACGACAAGGTCAATCATATAGCGCCGTATTTGCTGGCGCCTACAGTTTGCCCATCAGTGCGCTCATCGAGTGCGCACGCCAACTTGATGCCGAAGAACGACGAAACCGCCAGGATGAGTCACCACATAACTCGCCTCGGAGCCCAGCTGACAGGACTCGTCGCGCGCGCAACCTTGTGCACGACCACGTCCTGGCCGCACTAGTGTCATCCTTTCCCGAAAGAGGCACGCCCGCGAAGGCGACTCGATCGACCGCCACGGAGGCGCTAAACCTTTTGTCGCGACCGATTCAGACAGCGCATCCATGATGCCACCGAACTTGCCGACCATCTACGCTCATGGTGCCAACAACAGCCACACCATCACATAAAATACACTGTTCAGTTACATAACACCCACCGCTGAGGCCAGCGATAACAGCGATTTCACTCTCATCCGAGTATGAAATACAGCGAACTCTGCCGCCGCGCTTGAAGCGCTGCGAAACGTCGCCAACCACGCCGCTAGGTCCCGACCTACGTAGACATGCTCAATGCCTGATATCTATCAGCCAAAACCACCGACACATTCTCAGTTTCCATCACTGACAACGGCGTAGGGTTCGACGCCACAACAGATCAACCCACTTCGTCTTGGCCTGCAAGGTTCCATTCTCCGCGCGCATGCAAAGCCTTTTTAGGAGGGCAGGCAAAAATATATCATCGACGGTAGGTGTCGCACCTCCGTCACACTCAAAGTTCAAAAGCGAATCGATCCCGACACTCACATACACCACCCACTCCCCCTCACAGGCGAAGGCCTATCCGCCACCGTCCACAGTCCCTGGGGGCGCGTTGGAATCGCAATTATTACACTGTCGTGCTGGATGCATGTCGCCTGGGCTGCCGACTCTCCGGCCCACCCATACTCATCTATACTATGCGCGACTGCCATCACCATTGCATTCGCGTCACTGGCGTGGCCTCCAACAGGCCGCATGCGCACATTTCAACAGCATGCCGCATTACTATGTGTACAGCTCTTGGCATTATCCCTTACTTCGTGTGGCACTCATTCACCCCATCTCTCGAATTATCTTCTTGGCCTCAGGGCTATTTCGGTATCTTGACAGTCTTCTTCCTGCATCAACGCCGACTGAAACTAGCGCTAACCAGCTACGTCATAGTCGACATAACTCACATCATCCCAATTCTAGTCCTCGATATCCCCATCGCACCTTTCGTGCGTTCCATAGCATTTCAAAGCATCAACGTCCTAACCGCAGCGACCGTAATCGCTCTGGTGCGCTCAATCGAGCCACGCATCACCGCGATGCAGCGCCAAGCCCACCAGGCACAGGTGCTCCGCACCGCCCGGCAAGCCCGCCTCGAGGCCGAAACCACCCTACTGACCGACGTCAGCCGACGTTCGCGCCCAGTGCTTGAGCAACTGCGTTCACTCACCGATACCCCAAGCGACACCTTGGTGCAAATGGCCCGGCGGGTCGAAGCCGAGCTGCGCGATCTCATCCGCGTGCCGCGCCTGGCGAGCCAGCCTGCTCTCGTCGCCGCCGTTCGGCAGGCGCGCGATCGAGGCGTCGACGTCGTCCAGCTCGACGACTCGCAGCAGGACACAGACCTCACCATCACACCACCACCGCTCCCCACCACTCTGGTCGACACCGCCACCCGCATGCTGCACCGTGCGAAGAACGGCGAGTCAGTCGTCCTTCGCCTCTGCCCCTCAGCAGCGCCGCCGTACGCCGCCACCATCCAGCGACGCGGCGCGCGCGGGGGCGATCGCGCTCAGAGCGGATTCGGCGCGCCGAGTTGACGTTGGCATCAGCGATTGACACGCAGACAGTCCTCAAGCCCCAGCAGAGGCGTTTAGCACCATTCAGCCACGACTCAGACGCTGTCAGGCGTTCTCGAGCTCTCAGCAGCCAGCAAACACGCACGTAGCGCCCGCATACATGCATGACTCGCGCCGTTGCGAGCAGATCGATAAAGACTACGAATCAAAATTACGAGACCGCACTGCACCAGACCTTCCCACCATTTGTCTAACAACTTGCAGTTGGCAGGACACCCAGCCTGGGACTTCCACACAGGACGCACCAGCTCACGTTCATGTATCCCACAAACCGCGTTAATCCCGCGCCGCAAACCACTGTCTCAGTACTCAGACTGGTCGATTACGCCACGGTGTCACTAATCTCGGTTTCGCCAAGCGAATGCGAGCCAGGACAGCGCCGGTGCCTGTGCGCGACGATGCGTCTACCACTCGCCTTGCTTTCCTCTCCGAATCCCGAATCGTTGAGTTAGGAACTCCTGAGATGGCATATGAGCAGACTGTCGCCGTGGTCGATTACTACCAGGAACTGAACCTGGACAAGGACGACGCCACCCCTGATATTCAGGTGCAGTTGAATAAAATCCGCATGCAGTGGCGGCAACGCGCGTCGCTGAACGGCAGCCGTGGCGAAGAGGCAAGGGCAAAGCTCAAGATGATTGAGAACGCCTCGAACGTGTTCTCAAACGAAGACTCGCGTGATGCATACGACCGCTCTCTGCGCGCACTCCCCGAAGTGGCTGAGCAGGATATCGACTGGATTGGCCAGCGCTTGGACGTACTACTTCGCTGACGACCCAGGGGCAGCCAGTGTTGCCGCACGCAAGGCACGGAGCGATCATGGCGATGACCCAAACGCTTATGTAATCTCCGCCTGGATCGAGCTCGCTGAGGACAACTACAACGCAGCTAAAGACTATGCAGCCGAGGCATATGTTCTTGATGAACTGGGTGAAGACACCGTAAGATGTCTACCACGTGCGTGGCGTCACATTCTACTTTACAAATAAGTACGAAAAAGGGAATCGAGGTGCTACCAACGCGCGCTGGCCAAGGCGCCACGAGAAATGGTTCCCGACATTGCATTTCCGCATGGCTGCCTGCTACATCAAGATGGAGCAATACACGCGAGCTATAGACATCTGCATTGAAGGTCTCAAAGCGGACGCAGAGATGAGCCCCTGACACATGTGATGCCATCAATCACTATTGCTGCGTCGCCCTTGAGGAACACTGCTTCGACGCGGATGAGCTCGAGAAGTCGAAGAACTGGTTCCGCAACATGCGAGACAAGTTCACTAATCTTGACGTACCAAACCACCCTCACGAAACGCATCATCAGGTTCATCGATCTCTACATCACGCGCATTGAGCTACTGCGGGTTCCACCCGCCGACCCGAACCGGGTCCCTGATTTTTCCGTTCATAGCAATCGGGATTGCAGTTGTCGGCTTGATCGCATTTTTCTCATACCCTCATGTTATAACTCTGCTTTTTATTCGCAGTGCCGAGCACCTGGGTCGGATTCTTTTTTTGTCCGCTATGCCGAGTTCAAGCGCATGGATGAGGGCGTACGATCGCTCGGTCGTTGAGCACAAGAAAGTGAAGGCTGAGCTACGAGCCATCCTGGAGAAGTGATTCCAGGACCATAGCCTCCCTAACCGCGATTGGATCGACAATGCAAAGTCAGGTAGCCGACACGATTTCTCTCGGCAATGACATCCTGGGCTTCATCGGGCGGAGCAGCATATGGGTCGAGGATTCCTTGGTGAATCGTGACTCGGTGCGGTTTACCCAGTTCCTGATGGCCAAAGCGCTGGAGGAGACAGCACCAGGGCAGCTGGAGGTGCTGGTCTTCGATGATGCACTCAAGGGTATGGCGGCGCCGTTCCAGGAGGTCAACAGCGGTGGGGAGAAGATCCTGCGCCACATCAACGACACGCAGGAGCTCACCGAGACCATCCACCACCTGCACGAGCACATCCAAGCCGTCCTCAACGTCATCCAGGGCCGCACGGAGAGCCTGCTGGACTTCCGTCAGCAGCTCTCACCCAAGGTGGAGGGCTTCAAGCTGGTCATCCTGTCCACCGACTATGAGCTGCTCAGTGATGAGATCAAGGACAAGCTGACCGTCTTGTTCAAGGCCGGCCCGCCGCTGGCGTCACCTTCCTCATCCACTCCATGACGTTGGGGGTCAACGACCTTGTTCTTGGCCCTGAGCCAGCAGTGCCAGATCGACGGAAGCACGGTTCTAGACGAACGCAGTGGCGTACGGGGCCGCTTCGACCCGCTGAGCGCTGACGAGCTGATTGCGGTCAGTCGCCGGGTGGCGTCCGCTGTCGCGTCGGCGCAGGTGGAGCCAGTGGCCTTCAGCGAGGTGCAGCCGCTCGATGCCCCGTGGTCGCAGTCCAGTCGGGACGGCATCAGCTTCGCGAGTGGGCACCTATGGGATGTCCACTCATCGAGGTCACCCTCGGCGACGAGCTCAACCAGCGCCACAACGCCCTGATCACCGGAGCGGTCGGGCAGGGGCAAGTCCAACCTCATCTCGGTGGTGGTGCACTCCCTGTGCCAGCGCTACTCCCCAGCGAGGTCGAGTTCTACATGCTCGACTTCAAGGAGGCGTCACTCTCCAGGCCTTTGCCCCAGACCCGAGCACTGGCTCATTCCTGCCGCACGCCCGCGTGCTGGGGCTGGACGCCGATCGGGAGTACGGCGTCAACGTTCTTCGGCATCTCTTCGCCATCTACCGCCAGCGCATGGCCACCTTTAAAGCCGCCGGGGTGCAGAACATCCGTCAGTACCGCCTGGCTGATTCTGAGGCCGTCATGCCCCGCATTGTGGTGGTCATCGACGAGTTCCAGATGCTCTTCGGCGAGGACGACGACACCGCCGAGCGCGGTCGACTTGCTGGTTAAGGGTGCCCGGTTGTTCCCGTGCCTGCGGTATCCACTTCATCCTGGCCTCCCAGACGATCAGCAGCGGCTACCTCTTGGGTGGCACCGCAGGCGAAGGGCTCTTCGGCCAGGTGCCGGTGCGCATCGCTCTGAAGAACTCCTTGGCGGAATCCCACGCCACGCTGGGGTTCAAGAATGATGCTGCCAGCCACCTGCGCTCCAGAGAGGCCATCGTCAACCCTCGACTACGGCGAGCTGTCCTCCAACCGCAAGACCACCATCGCCTACGCCGACGACACCATCCTGGCCGAGCTGCGCACCGCCTGGTGGCAGCAGGCCCGAGACACCGTTGCCCCACCAGAGGTCTTCGAGGGTGAACGCCGCCCTCAGCCTGCACGACGACGCACGCATCTTGCCCATCACTCCCGCCGGCCAGGCGATGCTCGGCAGACGCATCAGCGTCGGCACTGCCCCGCTCACGGTCGACTTCACGACCGACGTCGGCCGCAACCTGCCCTGCTCGGCACCGGCCCGGGCCACGCCGTCCCTGCTCAACGTCGCACTGTCTCTGCTGCACAGTACGCCCGCTGCCGAGCTCATCATCTCTGACCTTATCGGCGACTGGCACTCGCCAGCTCGCGACGCTGTGCGCGCCGCCTTCGAGCAGCAGCTCACCAAGATCGGCGGCGCTCACCGCGTTGTCGACAAGCACCAGGCCGACGCCCTCATCGACGAGCTAGCCGAGCAGGTCGCTGACCGCGCTGACGACGCCAGTGCCCCACCGATCTACGTCATCGGGTTTTGGCCTGGAGCGCTGGCGTGCCAGCTCCGATGAACGAGAGGAAGCCGTCCAGGGAGCTGTTTAAGGCCGCGCCCGTCAGCCATATCCACTTCCTGCTCTGGTGGAAGAAGCAGACATCGTTCGAGAACTGCGTTGGCTACAACGGCAGCACCTACTTCGATATCAAAGCGGCCATGCAGCTCGATGCCTCGTCGGCCGTGGACTTCTTCGACGACGCCCTGCTGCGCTGGCGCGGTGCCGACAATCGCATGCTCGTCTGGGACGCAGCCGAGATGAGCAGGCCGCAGCTCGTCATCCCCTACGCCCAGCTCCCACACCCATCACTCCAGAACGAAGGTGCACCGTGACCTCACTTGCCCAAGTCAAAGCCGCCATCAACGCCGTCATCAGCCAGATCAACGAGCAGAACGGTCTCATCAACGACTTCAAATCCACCAACAGCGACAACATGACCCTCGTCACCAGCACCCTCGAAGGTGGCCAAGCCGGCCATGAGCAGACCATGCTCGCCGCCCTTCGCCGCGCCGACGACAGCCTCAGCAAAGCCCAGCAGGCTCTGCGCCAGGCCGAGCAGTCCGCCAAGAAAGTCACCAACATCTAGCGACCCCGCGCACCACAGGAATTTAAACCACCCAACTTCCACGAAAGAACAGGCCCATGGCACCAGACAACGCCGGCGACGACCTCAACGCTGTCATCACCGCCGCCCGCCAGATCGGCTCCAGCGCCGCACAGCTCAGCCAACGCACCAGTGCCGCCTCCACCGCCCTCGGCAAGAAAGGTCAGAAACTCGCCGCCGTCTCCCACCCATCCAAGAGCGGTGCCGCAGCCGCCAGATCCGTCGCCACCGCCCAACGCAGCCTCAAGACAGCAGCGCTGCACTTGCAGAGCTCGGCAGAGCTGTTGAAGAGTTTTATACAGGCAGCACGACAGTAAACGGGTACACGAAATGGCGACATACAAGCCGATTACCGACGAAAATAGTAGTACTCATAATTAGCAAGCTCAGCCACACAATAGAACTACTAGGTAATGTAACCAAAAAATGCGAAAAATAGTTTCCGAAACCGACACCATATTCACCGCTGGACCCAAACACGGAAGTCAACTAAAAAGTGAAGCACATCGCATGGTCAGCGCATTGAACGACTGTCGAACTAAAATAGATTCCGCCTCAGAGGCAGCAAGAGAACTCGCCCCCAATTCACACCTATAGCAACCATGGCCGACAACTTAAACGACATCCTAAGAAAAACTGAAGGATCAAGCGTCGAACCTAAAAGAAATATAAAGAGAAATCAGGTGGCATGAAGGGAGTAATCGGCGCGATGAAAAGCTCAACGCCGCTTATATGAATATCAGACTCCCGAGACATGTGATGTGGTTAGTCAATTGGATGCGGCGAAAAAGGATGTGAATAACGCCATCGACGCCGCCGGCAACTACATTGACATAGTGGCCGAAATCCTGGGAGAGAACACCATCTCCGAGGAAGTTCTCGCATTTCTCCGCGTCGAAAATCGACCAACCGACTTAAACATGGCAGAGGTCTCACTCTTTGAGGTTGGCGAATATAGTGCACTTAAGAGCCGCCCGGGACGTGACGGCATGGAAATGGATCACATTCCGTCGAAAGCGGCACTGTGTGAAGCAATATATCGTTATATAGAAGAAAGCATCAAACGAGAACTCAACAAAAAGGAGAAGGAAGCGGTACTTCAAGTTGTCGGGAAACTGGGAGGAGCGATAGCAGTCCCAAAGGAAATGCACGACAGCTAAGTCGCACAATAGGCGGCCGCAATACCAAGACTCAGTATACATCGAGATAGTCTCGACATCATTCGTGCGATCAAAGCTGATGTAGACGCATATACCCCTGAACTTCGAAGAAGAGGCTATAGTGACAATGACATAGAAATGAGATATAATGACCTAGTCAAGCGATATAAGTATGTTATGGAGCAAATATGTCGACAGAAGTAGCAGGTAAAATTAATCAGTATATCGAACTAGTTGGACGAAACGACAAAATCGTCGAGAGGGGCGTTCAACATATCATTAATATCTCAGGTGACACCCTGTCATTGATGAAATCGATAAAGATTTTATTGGCTTTGACTCTGCAGAATCCTCACTGGTCATTGTATGACTCTGGAACAGAGTTTCACTGGAAAGATGGAGTACTTAAAGCAGTCACCTTATACACTCAACAAGATTCAGAATACAAACCGTATGCCACTCCACTGTTTGCGGACTTTTCCAACACTGCAACGCGAGAAGAGATTGTTCGCTATCTTGGAACTCCTAACAATGAAGCAAAGCAGAACTCCACATGGGTGCGCTCAGCTTGGATCCAATATGACGAAAAGGTGGTAATTGGGTGCACTTCGAATTTGATGGTGATATGCATTTGAAGATGGTGACAATCTGTGTGCCTGTAGGCTAGTCGACTCAACGGTGTTTTTCCACCAAAATAATCACATAGACGCTCAAAACGCTCGTTAGCAACTCCGACAGTGGTATCGTTCACTCATGACATACACAGCCACCGTCGTTCAAGTGCTCCTCTCCAGCCCGAGCGACCTCCCGCCAACGCACAGGGATCTGATTCATAGCACGATACGCTCGTGGAACACAAACTATAGCCGACGCTTCGGCGTGCTATTTTCACCGACCGATTGGCAAGAAGGAGTTAGCCCGAGTTACGGGCAAGAACCACTGGGCCTTTATTAACGAGCAATTGGTTGCTTCGTCCGACATGGGCTTGGTAGTGTTCACTAGTCGGCTCGGCACGCCGACGAAAACTCATCAGTCTGGGACAGTTGAAGAAATCGATCTACTGCACAGCCAGGGCAAGCGAGTCGCAATCTTAAGAAATACGACACCAAGCGCTCCACCCACAACAACGGACGCGATCCAGCAGCTGGCTGCATTAGATAAGTATCTCAATTCAATCCAAGATAAGGCACTCTACAGTATCTACTCATCGAGATGATCAGTTAATGCGGATTATCAACAACACGTTGAACAACGTTGCACGTGATTATGACCCGCCCAGTGAGCTAGTCGCCTCTCCCGCACATAATTCTAAAGACTGATCCATCATTCGGCGTTTTGGCCTTCAGTTGAGATCGAACGCTACACCGAAACTGATAGTAAGGGACGACTTAAGAACAAACGGCGACTGTATCTAACCCTCACAAACCAAACCGGGCAGCCAGTGACCAATGTGTCTTATCGATACGAAGACGGCGACGATGAGTCGGGCAGGCCGTTCGATCTTAGATTTGATGCCAACAATGTCATCAGCACGATGGCACCAGATGCTGTCCAACGGTACCCCATTTTGCAAGTCCACGGATCGACAAACAAGGCAAATTGTATAGTAGCCTGGACTGACGTGGATGGAACTAGGCATGAAAACGAAGGCCAGCGTGAGGATTAATTGACGGTCAGGAAGATCATCAAATATTCAGAGGTCTAGTTGCAGTCTAACAGCGGCGTGGACACAAGGAAACGTTCAGCATTATAGTGTCGGCTATTTTACATCCTCCCACCCGTTATGTTATCCTCAGAACATAAAAGCATTTAACGGGTAAAGGAGGTGCTCACCATGCCGTCTGCCTATTCTCAAGCTGAATACCTTTGCGTCTCTTCCGCGGCAGGTTGAGATTCCTCCAACCACTCCAGAGCACTACATCACTGGCCTCTATGCCTTGAACCTGGCTGCACCAGAAGGTACTAGTGGAGACTGGCACGACGTCTTCCACTGGCAGGACGGTACTGAGCAGCCACGCCAGGTCACCCTGGCCGGCATGGGAGACATCGAGACTACATCGATCTATGGTGGTCTTGGCATCTACGAGGGCAGAGACCGCTTAGTAGCCCAAGGCCTGGACATCCCTGCCAGTATGCAGCGGGTCTACATCGCCAACCACTCACGCGCCATCTTGGACTTGCTCTACCGCTCCCTCCATCGCTGGGGACGCGTCCTCAACCCTAACCGGTGCCACCACCGACTGGCTCGACACCAAAGAGCAAGGCGAGCAGCTCCTCAAGCAGGCCACCATGCTTGAGGCCTCCTTCCATCCAGCCGCCCAGGACGAGCTACGCCGCTGGATCGCTGATGAAGCACGCACGCTGAGGGCGGTGTATGGGTGATGAACCACCAATACCACCACGCCAGCACACGCCAGAAGCCCACCCACCAGGGCGTTCGAGCACCATCCATTCACGCCAGAGCAGGCACGCCACGTCGCCCTGATGCGAGCCATCGCCCAGGAGCTGACCAGCCGCACCGGTGACGCCTTCGTCCTCAAGGGCGGCACCGCCTTGCTCTTGGCCTATGACCTGCCACGCTTCTCCATCGACCTGAACTTCGATGGTCGTAGTCCCTCCATCGACCTGACTGATTCCATCCAAGCCGGTGCCGCGGCCGCCCAACTGCCCGTCCACAGCCTGCGCGACGCCAAGCACACGCCCACCGTGCACCGTCAGATGCTGCACCACCGCGACGACGTTATGCGCTCGCTCAAGATAGAGGTCTCCTACCGCCAGGCCCAGCAGATCGACGAAGACGACGTCACTACCATCAACGGCATCCGCACCTACCGCCTGGAGAAGTTGGCCTCACTCAAGATCGACGCCCTGGTCAACCGCACCAAGGCCCACGACATCTTCGACACCAGCTTCCTACTCCACCGCTACCCCGAGGCCATCAGCGACGACGACCTGACCCGCATCGACCAGCTCATCGACCTCATCGGCCTCAACGACCTGGAAGCCATCATGCAGGACGACGACATCCTCAACCGCTTCGACCTCACCCACATCGCCGTCAACCTCGTCGAGAACGTGCTGAGGATGAGACGGGAGCAAGGAGGGGGATAGGGCAACTAAGGGTGTCATGGCTCAGAACATACCAACCGAAACAATTATCCATGGCTGATGAACTGACTTTCTTGCCCTACAAATTCGCACCGCCCGACCATTTGTTAGCTTACATTTTGCGAAGATCCTATGTAACTAACCAGTCACGCAACGGACGAGTAGCGTCGATCGCTATCCAGCTAAGGGTAGAGTGGCACCATGGCACGGCAAGCTGGGTACTACGAGTGGGATGACGATCTGACCCCGGGCAAGAAAAAAGAAGGTGGGTGGCACCAGAATCTCTACGATACCGAAGGACGGCTCAAAAGGCAGTGCGCGCTTTTGTCCCAGTAGACGACGACCAAGAGGATCCAATCGTCGTCACCGAGACGATGTATGTCCCTGCTGATGAACGTCTTTCAAAGACGCAGGAGATGGTTACAGATATAATTGCATCCGTCATTGTCAAACTCATCGAAGACGGCGCAAAGGCAGCTACACCGCGTGTTAAACGGTGGTGGAATGAAACCGCCGTGCCGTTCGCCAAAGAGAAAACAAACGGCTGGAAACGCCACCACACCGCACGCCATTCCGAGAAGAAGCCACAAAGCGTCGAAGGCATAGTGATTGACGACGTCGCTTCCTCTACAGAAGAGTCCTCTTCTGCCACGATAATGCCGACCGATGAGCGACCGGTTATGTCGAGTGCCGAAGCTACAGGCTCAGTCTTCTTGCCGCAGTTGCTGCCCGCGCCTATAGCGACGAGCAACTGCGGATGGTGTCGGGGTCGCAGATTATTGATGTCGAAAATGTCACAACTGTTCAGTCTGCTCTGGCCCAAGTTCCTCGCGAGCACCTTGTCGAACTCATCAAATACATGACACGTAATCCTCGCCTGTTGGAGGAATCAAGCCTCGCGAATCTAGCAAGCCTTATTGGGAGTAGTCGATCAGCCGGAGAATGTACCAGTTGATGGGATGACAAACACTGAATAGGTAGAGGCTTATCAGAAGAGATTAAGGCACAGGCGTCCGTCAATCTATCTCTTTCGGGTCGCCACCCATCCAAATACTTCTTGATTAGTTCGAGTAGATCTGCACAATCTGATTCAGGAGTCTCGCACATCTTTTTGTAGACCCGCGCAATCGTTGACTCATCGGAGTAAACGCCGAGCAGTTCTCCCAGGCAAGGACAGGTGTACGATGTACAGTCGCACTCCCAAAGGCTTGACGTCTATTTTCACCCACCGCTGACTAAACACAGCATGGTGAACAGCTAGTGGAGCAGTCGCATCAATCGTCTGTGCAATATGGCTTCCCCAGTACACGGGAGCGATCAGTACTCTCAACGGTTTATCTTCATCACAAGCTGTTCGATCGGCATCGCAGCTACACCCCTGCTCATACTGCTCCTGAAGCTGCTGGGCGTACGCTTCCGATACGAGTCTGCGACCTGTGTCTGGAACGTAGCCAATGAGCAGGATCAACTCAAGCCGAGCCGAAAAACTCTGTAGTTGGGGAATGATGACGTCGACTGCCGTCCTCGTAGCAGCGAGCGCCCATCGGAATTGTTCCAGCATTCTTCCGACGGTGGAGATGGCGGCAAACCGAGCATCTGGCATCAGTATCGACCGATTATCGTTTTTAGGAAGGCGAGACATTGCATTGAGGGACGGCCGCAATCATGTTGACAATACCCACTTCAGAGTACTCACCTGCAAACCTACTCAATTCACTAATGATGTTTTCGAGCTGTTCATCGCCCATCTCATCAAATTCTCGTTTTAAGGCTATCTCATCATCAGCAAGGTGATATATCCTCTCAGCATATGCAAATGACGTTAAACTATCTGGCATTACTTGCTCAAGATAAAGTTTCCTTATTTCAGAGTGGGCAACACGACGTTTTTGAAAAAGTCAGCAAGAACGTCCATTTCACTGGAGAATGCACTCGAATCACAGTACGATGAGGTCGGCATAGTGATGCGCAGAAAAGCATCAATAATTGCTTCTTCTGAAAACGAGCTACTTAGTAGTTCGCCGACACTACCTGCTTGCGCTTTTATACCCCGAAGTTTGTCCATGCTGATCTTTGCGTCCCCTGTTGGAATCTGATCAACTACGATAAGCCAGAACACATCGGGCAAGAAAGAAGCGCATCGCTTTCAAGTGCGACAATATCCGAAATTTCGACACTATCAGTGAGTGAAATGGCCGTAGACCGCACTGCCATGGCCAATCGTCGCACATCGCGCATGTTCTTCATCGCAGGTACGACAATATCGAGGGAGCACTTTGTCCCAAACCTCCGCATCTCTCCTAATGGCTTCTACTTGCTCCAGTGCAGCTTCCAGAGCCTGCGCTACTTCACGAGTAAGCACTTTCTCCGGGACGAGCGGGAGTTCGATACCGTTTTGTACGATCTTCTCAAGATAAGTGCGCCCAGGCACGCCATCTTCCGTCAGCGCGATTTCGACCCGTGCACGATCAAAGGACAGGAGGTAAATGACATTAGGAAAGCTCGCCGTCAGACGCACTAGTTTGAATATCTCGCGCACTTCAGCTCTATCAAGCCTATCGATATCATCAATAATGACGACGATAGGATGATCGAGGTTCCTGAGTGCTTTAGTGACTTGCTCTTTTTGTGTAGTGATACTAATACTACGTAGTTCTCGAAATTTTCTCACAAAAAGTCGCCATCGCAAGAAGGCCAGCAGACCATGACCCGGCAATGAATAGCTGCAAATGGCGCCACTAGTTCACTATAACGTAGCATTTTTGGTGGCGATGTTGCGGTACCGTTTGCCACGTTGTTTAAACTGTGCATTGATTTCTCCAAACAAGCCTGCAACGAGCGCTTTCCGTTCCTGATAGCAGCCAGGGGTTGTAATCCACAACGATCATTTCCTTGTTTTTGCAAGCTCTCTTTAACAAGGTTAAGTACCGATGTCTTACCGGAGCCCCACTGCCCCATGACTGCCAATACACATACCTTGCGACGCGTCAGTCATTTCGATCTCACGCACGATTCGTTCAACAAACTTGCTTCGTTGCAGCAGATCTTCCGAGGCGGTCGAGACGGGATTGTCCGCGAAAATAGTTGATAGCATCTCGGTGTATTCTTGGGGTGATCAGTCATCAGTGACCTTCTTGATAAATGGGACTGCTGACGCCGGGGAGTGTTTGGTCAGCACTATGTGGACGAATCCTACCCTAGCCAGATTTACGCAGCAAGATCACGATTGCATACATATACGCAAATGTTTTTTATGCTATGGTAATAAATAGATATGTCCGATAGCGCTCCTCTCCCCACCACCGCCTCCGTCGACTCAAAGCCGCACTGCTGGCCGTCTCGCTGACGCTGGCCGGCATCCTCCTCATGATGCTCAACGCCTGGCTGACTCCGTTGCAGTTGGGAGACTGGCAGTGGCTGCATGCGCTACCGCTGGGCGAGCTGGGTGGGACGCTGTTTGGTGCGGGGCTGCTGTCGACGTTCTTTGAGTACACCTTCCGGAGAGACCAGGAGACGCACACGCTTGCCCGCTTCCGCCAGATCATCCGTGAGGAGGCTCCGGCGATGCGTGATGCGGTGGTGGAGGGCTTTGCCATCCACCCAGAGGACTTGAAGCGTGTGGCCACGCCGGAGCTGCTGGACGACATCGCGGCTAACGTGATGGCGCTGCGCCTGGGCGATGAGCAGTTCGCCCGCGAGATCTACCGCGATATCCGTGACCAAGCCATCCGCGCCGCTGAGCGGTGGTACGACGTGGCGGTGCGCGTTCGGCTCTCTACTGCAGTAGAGAGGAGTACCGCAGGTACTCCTCTGCTGGACGTCACCGTGGAGTGGGAATACACCATCATCCCCAGCAGTGCTGCCCGGCGCTTCGCTTGTGTGTCTGACCAGGATGAGTACAACGAGCTGCTCGCCGATACGCCAGCTACAGCAGCATGGCTTCTCCAGAACCGGCCAGGCGTTGACGCAGCCAGCCGATGCTCCTACGAGCTCCTCGAGCTGACGGTAGACGGACGCTCACAGACGATTCGTCGCAGCACCCGCAAGACAGGCCAGACGTACAGCGTCAGCCTGGATGAGGACGCCGTAGCAGGGCAGCCGAGTCCGTATCCGCCAGGTGATCCGCACAGTGGTGCCGCGATGGGGCCACCGTCTCTTCTTCGAGGTCGCTCAACCCACCCGAGACCTGTCGGTACATCTGGACTACAGCGATACCACCATCGCCGACCTGCGCGTCAGCGACACCGTAGCCACCGCTCAATCGGCTCGCGTCACCCGTATGCCAGACGCTGTGCCCAGGCAAGGCCGTCACTGTCGAGGCATGCGGATGGCTCATGCCCCACTCGGCTTCGCCTTCACTTGGGCACTGCAAGACGAGCTGCCCAGACCACTCAGTCTGAGGCAGCAACCGCTCGACGAGCGGGCTAGTTCTGGTCACTCGCCGCCACCCTGCAGTGACCACCTCCTCACCTGCTCGACCGCTACGGACAGCCACAGGATACATCGTCATGAGATACATAGTCTCTGGATTGGGAGTCTTCGGCCGGTTGAGATGGAGCCGTGCCCACCGACCGCAAGCCGCCGCTCTCACCAGCCACTGGTGAGTTTGGCCGGCGTGTGCGCGCCCGCCGCGAGCAGCTGGGCCTGTCCCAGAGAAGCTGGCCGAGCGCACCACCCTGCACTGGTCGTACATCGGCCAGGTCGAACGCGGCCAACGCAACCTCAGCCTCCACAACATCCTCCGCATCGCCCACGCCCTCGACACCGACGCCGGTGGGCTGGTGAGTGGGGTTGGAGGTGTAGAAGAAGAGCTCGATCCCTTCGAGGGTTTGCCAGCGATGGCAGGGATACGCAACCCCGTTACCAGACTGCGATCTGCGAGTACAGCAAAGGCGCAGGGTAGAGGCAAGCCTGATGGTGTTCTAACAAAAAGATGAACGGAAAGACCTTTTGTAACCGAGATATATTTTTGATAAAAAGAGCAAAGATACCTTTTCAAGATAAGCTGTTAAAAGATAGTGCAAGCCCAGCGGAAAGAATAAAAAGAAAACAGACGCTCTGAAAAATGGTATAATATCCCTAAAAATATTTAGAGAAAAAAATTAGAAGTTGAGGTTAAGATATGAGAAAAGTAAAAACTGTTTATAGCTATGAGTGTAGATGGCTATATTGCTTTGATAAAAATGGGGGTGTCGCTTTTCTGCAAGGTCATGAAGATTGTTTAGAAAACGAAAGTACCTATTCTGAGTTTATAAAAAATATAGACACAGTTCTGATGGGTTGGAATACTTACAATCAGATAATAACTGAGTTATCCCCTGATAATTGGGTTTATGACAATTTATTGACTTATGTTTTCACTCACCGAGAACAACAAGATTCCGATAAGATCATTTTTACAAGTGATAATTTGGAGAATTGATCAAGAAAATTAAAAAGGGGTTGAAGGAAAAGATATTTGGATATGTGGAGGAGCAGACTTAGTTCAACAAGCCATTTCTTCAGATGTGATTGATGAGTATCTTATATCCATTATTCCGACAATTTTAGGGAATGGTATAAAATTATTTAGCCAAAATGATGCGGAACATAAATTGAAATTAATCAACACGATAACAAATAATGGAATTGTCGAGTTGAATTATATTCGTAGATAAAAAAATTAAATTGTAGATGACGATAATATCTACAGGTAAGCTGCCGACGTACGATGAAGAAGTCGCGGTACTGAAACCAGACGGATGCGATGACGCCGGGCTGGCTAGCGACGGCGATAACCCCTTTGCGGAGAAGCTCAGGGACGCGACCGTACGCACCTACGGAAAGAATGAAGTGAATTTATTTAAGCCAGCACGCCACCGAGTTGAAAAGAGCGAAAGTTCATTCCAGAGAGATGATCGAGTGTTGGAATGAGTTTTTGGAGCACACCCTTTGCTGCGCACTTAACGCGCACCAACGCCACGGAATATATCCTCACAGTGGAGCAATATGAAGAATTTCCCCAGGAACTTCCTGCGCTGTTTGGAGAGTGGCTGTATAATCTTAGGTCGGCTCTCGATTACATTATTTGGGCAGCTGCAGCCTATTCTTCGGGTAGACTACCCCCTCCACACGAAGATCGCCTCCAGTACCCAATTTGCGATAGCTAAAATTCCTGGAAACGCACCTCCCAAAAGTTGTCAGTACTCCCGCAGCACCAACTGGAATTGCTGCGAACCATGCAACCATTCGCCTCTGACGTTGATGCTAACTATCTGGGTTGGATCAATAGGCTAGCTCGTATAGATCGCCACCGCCGATTAACTATTTGGGCGGCTCGAATCGTTACAGCAGATCCGATCGCCCATATTCCAAGCGGAGTAGAACCTAGATGGGAATGGGGAGGGGATGCTTGGGTCCGGATGTGCGACTTAGCTCGACTAACTTTCCCTGATTCAGAATCCGCTGAAGGAGTTAGTGTCAACCCCCGACTGACTATCGACCCAGAAGTCTCTGAATGGGGAAAGTCTCCATTCTATGCAGAACGCAAATCTCGATGAACGCCTTCGCATGTTTATGGTGTTTGTATTAGCCGAGATCGATACCTACGACTACGACTGTACCGGCAATCTAGAGGCAAGACGCTCCCTCACAGAAGAATTTTGCTGCGCAATGCGATGAGCGGAGAAGCCGAATTTTTAAAACCCCAACCCGCCCGCTAGAAAACGCTCCTCACTGGACTCCTGCATCGCTTCTCAAAATCTTCTCGAGCGCGATACTTGTGAGAAGAATTGTCACACAAGTTAGATTGATGAAGCGATGCGCTATACAAGAACCTGTCGCGCTTGATGCAAGCATGCCATGTAGCAGTCCTGTGTCGGCACCAAACCTGCACTGTAACACCGTTTCGAGCCTTCTCATAGTATCGCAATCATTGTATACTGAGTGGAGCAATGAATGTCTATAATGCAAAATATCCACGACTCTGGTGATCCTCATATAACGAAACACTGAAGCACGCTCGTCGGGAATATAACGTAATCGCACACTCGACGAAGCGCCATAGCCGTACGTCAAGTCGAAGTACTTTAACGGCGAGAAGATATTCCTTGCTGTATTTTTGGACGCATCTGATGGACAAGAACCAGAGGGATCGCACCAAACGACTTCGATTCTATAAGGCAGCGCTGAGTCTGCTTCGTAATTCTCGATCAATCCAGATACGATCGCTAGCGCCGAAGATCAGCGGATGCTGCTCTATCGGTTCTATGGTGTAACGAAAGACGGCAGCTATTTCTGCGTTCAAGTCAAGGAAGACATACGAACAAAGCGCGAAAGACTTTCGCGTCTGTCTTCGACAGGAAGCCGCACTAAATCAGTCTAAAATAAAAATCTCCTCGGTGCAGTTACAGAAACTACTGCCTGCCGGAGATTTTCGGGTGACACGGTGATCAACTGTGTCTGATTATGATTATATGCTGTTCGTCGGTAATGTCGATGGTTGTATGTATTTTTGGCAAAATGGCGAGGCCGAGGCATACAACTCACGTCAGGCTAGTAATCCGGCAACGTGCCACAACGGCCGCCATTGCCGTTTCTAGAGGGCTTGAGGGGCCCCGCCAGCGTGGGGTGTCAAGTCGCCGCATAGCGACTTATGATCCAGTCGATGGCAAAGGCTATCGGCGGCCCCAGCGCATAGATTGCTCTGGGCGCTCTTCGACGACGGAGGCACCGTTCTCACCGCAGTTGCATCACTCCTCGTGAGCAGCCGCCAGGTGACGCCCGATGGTCATGCACCACTGAAGCCCAGCCGCTTGGCGATCTCAGCGATGGTCAGGCCCCTGCTGGCGGAGGAGGGATCGCCTGGGCACGGTGTTCGTCGGTGAAGCGGTGATTGCGTTCCAGTCCTGCCTGCCCGCGCAGCCGGTGAACCGTCGAGCGGTTGACACCCGCCTGCCGGACGATCTCCTTGACGGGGACGCCAGCGAGGTACAGGTCGACCACCCTGTTGGCTCTGCTCGGGTGTAAGGGGCGGAACTTCGTCTGGCTTTGATGCGGTCGACCTTGCGCGGCGATCCTGACGCTGTGTCGGGCACATCACTCTCATCGTTCGGCCACTCCCCCACGCTGGTGGCTGGTGCGGTGCGGCTCGTCGTTGCAGGGCTCGCCTGGCTCTGCCGCATCTGGCCCGGGAGAGGCCCCAGGCGTCCAGCATCGCCCACCGCGCCATCCGACCCGTCAGTAGCCGATGGATGCGCTACATTAGGGCCGGTACACACCCGGCCGCCCCTCACCGGCGGCCAGCTTCCTTCGAAAGTCCAGCAGCACCGCTCAGGTTGTTAGAAGCGATGGTGCGGAGCTGTACCGTGTGCCCAATACTCAAAACATCAGGACACTTCGCCCCCGTGGTGGAATCGGTAGAACACCGCGACCTTAAAAGTCGCTGCCTACGGGCGTGGGTTCGGTCCGCCAGGGGCACCACAGCGTCACTACCACAAACCCTCATCACTGACCGTGGACGCGTCACGGGTTCCTCCCTGGTTCCGTCTCGGGCGGGTTGCGCGAGGGGCTGGAGCCTGGGCGAACCAGGCTGATCTGTTGACCTCGACGGCACACCTCCCTTGCTCATAGCCGGTAGGCGGCGCTGAAGGCACGCACGCGCTGTCCCAGACCATTCATGAAAGCCTCCAGGCGCAACGGCAGGTCGGGGCTGATCACCCCCACAACGTCCCAGCCGGGGAAAGAGCGTGCCAAGCTTCTTGCCGTTGGCGTAGAAGACGATGTCCTCCCCGGCATCACCGACACCGTGAACCTCACCTGCTCCCAGGGAACCGGGGTGAAGACTCGGCTGCGCGTCTTTCGGGAGACCAGGAAGCAGGCATTCTCAGTCATCACGGCGGTAAGTGGGCCCCTCACTTGTACGCAAGACACGCCGCTTCAGTGCTCCTGATCAAGACTCGAGTCGGTCCAGAACGTCGTCGCCGCGAGCAGGCAGATCCCATCAGGAGGCACACGGGCGCTTCAGATCTTCGAAGACGCCCCCGATGCCAGCTGCATCGACAGGACGCCAGAAGACCTCGTGCGCCAGAGCGCGTGCACGCAGAAACGTCCCCGCATCCGTGTCCGCGTTCTCAAGCACCTTTATATGGCCCGCCGCGCGGGCCGAGGTGAGGATGTTGATGACACGGCAGCGGTCGAAATAGCCTGCGGCCACTGCGGAGTCGGCGAACATCGATACGGCAGGTACGTGCCCAGCCACACGGCTCGCATCCGGCCATAAGCCGGCCTCAGTCTCCAGCGAGTCGCACCACTCGATCGCAGAGGCGGCGTCCACAACCTCGAAGGACTCCTCCAGGAGAGTGGCCGCCACCTCTTGGTCCAGTCCCGCCAAACCAGCGCGCTCCGTGCTGCCAACTCCAGGAACTGCTCGTGATACGGCCTGGTCAGGAGGAACTCCTAGTCGGCGTGTGAAAGGGAGAGACAAGCAGCATCGCAGCCAGTGAGCGCAGTCGGACTCTGTCCTCGGCGCGAGTATTGGGTCTCACGAACCTGTCCGACACGGCACTGAAGGACAAGCCATCAACCGGGAGAACTTCCCGTTCACGGGATCAGGAAATCTTTTCCTCTCGGACCTGCGGAGCCTTTGCCCTCCCGCCATGAGAAGGTGGACACTGGCCCTGTCCTCCCCTGCGTCAAGGAGCCATCATGAAGATCGCCGCCCGGGCCAAGGCCGCCCAGCCCTTCCATGCCATGAGCATCGGCGAGCGTGCCGATCCTGCAGGCCGAGGGCCATTCAATCGCCAAGCTCAGCTTTGGGCGAGCGGACTCGGTGCTCCTCCTGCTGTCCGTGAGGAGATGCGCCGCGTACTGGACGGCCGACCGTTGTCTACGCGCTCTGGGCCCGTGCTCGCATTGCGTATGAGGCGTGCGCCTCTACCTCGACCGGCACGGCGTACGGGTCGACCCCGAACGCATCGTCGTCACCACCGGGGCGTCGTCGGCGCTGCTGCTGGTGGCAGCGGCTACGACGGAACCCGGCGACGACGTCGTCATCGCAGATCCGTCCTACCCCTGCAACCGTCAGCCGGTGGAGAGACCACGGCGGCGGATCGTTCTTGGCACCTACCCAGTCCCGCCAGCCGCTACCAGATGGACCGGGTCTCCGCCGAGTCGCGGACCTCAGCAAACGAGCGCGGTGGATGCTGGCGACACCGTCCAACCCGACAGCACACCGATCCTCTCGACGAGCTGGCATCAACTCACCTGCGAGCTGGCCCGCGGGCGCAGCGCCTGGCGGATCGTCGATGAGATCTACCTGCCCGACCGATCCGACGATGACGGAACGCCCGCTCACAGCGTCCTGGAAGCCGACCCTGACGCGATCGTCATCAACTCCTTCTCCAAGTACTTCGGGATGACGGGATGGCGCTCATGGGCTGGGCGATCCTTGCCCGAGGTGAGCTGGTGCCGCCCGCTGAGAACCTGGCGGTCAATCCGCATTCCTGTGCGCCTCGACCCCCATCCAGCAGGCGGCGGCGCTGAAGTGCCTTCTCCCCGAGTCCATTGCGGTGTGCGAGCAACGCCGTCAAGAGCCGCTCGCGCACGCAGGGATATCGTGCTCACCGGCCTGGAGCATCGGCTTTAAGTTTCCGTCCCGGTCCGGGCCCGACGGCGCCTTCTACGTCCACTTCGACGTCTCTCCTCCACCGGGCTCGACGCCCAGACCTTCTGCTACCGCGCCCCGGAGGGAGGCGCATGTGCCCTCACGCTCGACTTCTCCACGGCTGCGGCCTTCCGTGCCCACGTGCGGCTCGTCCCACGCGGCATCCCGCGACGAGGCTGCACTGAAGGCAATGCAGCGGCTGGAGACACTGATCTTCGCAATCTGGCGGCAAACGGCGCCCGGGCCGTCGGCGCCAGTGGCGATGCTCGGCGGGCTGGCGTAAAGTCGTCGCGCACCCGCGCGAGTCGTCGACCTGACGGGGCTCTCGCGGCCGCCCCGTCATCCACCGCCCCGTACCGCAGCATTTGATATTTCACCCTGCAGCCGTCGATGCTAAAATAATACCGTTCATGACGATCGCCAGTTCCCGCTTCTTGTCATCGCACGCGTCTTCGGTGACCATCGGCGCTGTCCTGCTCTTCCGTTCAATCTTTCCAAGAACAAGAGAGATGAGTCCACGATGGAACGACCTCACGGACCAGCACCGTCCCGCAAGAGTCTCAATCCGTCCGCGTTCACGCCTGGTGTGTACGAAACGCCTCGTGGTGATCTCAGCACCGTATGCCCTATGCCACCATGACCCATGGGATCACCTGTCCCGCCCGATCTCGATGACAAGCGGAGCATGCTTTCGCCAGCAGCTGGGACATTCACTCCTGCATTTCCAGATCTCTCGCCCAAATATTCTGCCTGATCACCTTTGGGCCACCGCGACGAATTCGGCGTCGAACGCGCATGATGGGCCGACGCCTCCCTGGCGGAGGCCGAGCGCCAGAGCTGCAAAAGAGCTGAAAGTAGCGGGCATCGCCGTCCAGGACATCGCCGAGAAGCTGTAGCGCCTGGACGGATGCGGAACAATGACCGGGGGCATTCCAGAATGTGGACTTTCTGGCCTGGGACATGCTCCGCGCCGCCATGCTGATGTGCGGGTGGGGGCTGCGCTTCGTTCTGCTGCCTGAGGCCGAGGCGGCGTACTGGGACACGCTGGCATCGCTAGATCACGCACTGCGCCTGCACTATCAGGAACCGCCAGAATCACAGAGTCGTTTAGGCTGACGCTGGTACTGAGCTGCTCCGAAGGCGGCAAGGTCGCGCACTACAACGACCGCACGACCTTCACCGCTCACTGCAAGTGCTCTTGGCGCCCGGAGGGACTCATGCGGGTCCCCTGGGACAACTCAGTTCCCGAGTCGTCCCTCATGATCCCGGACGATTCCATCGACGCCAGTGTCGCCGCTCCCTGGACGCGGACGAAGCGGGAACGCGCTCCGCAGTGGGAGCGTGGATTGACGATCGGGTCATCCTCCGCGGACAGCGCCGTTCCCAGCACTTCGGTACCGATCCCCGAGTGACACCAACGCTTCCAGAGGACTCCTGAGGCGCCCTCTGAAACAGCGACTTCTCTTGTCGGCTACAACACATCGCCGTAGCGCTGAGCCGATAAGAACGAAAAGCCCTACTCAACCGTGCTTGTCGACCATCATCTCCACAGCCTGGCGGCTCTGCGTCGGCGGGTCTCCGCACGCCTCGCCTCGCCGATCCAGCGCAGGTACTCGTTCTGGTGCGACGGAGGCGGGTGGTGAATATCTTCTCGGCAACCCTCATGCTGCGAAAAGCCTCGGCCAGCTCTTCCGGGATCGCCACTCGTTCGTCGCTCATGACCTCCTCCAGTTGCTCGCTGTGCTGAGCGGGTCCAAGGGTTCGTATACGGAGCTTGTGGTGGCCCCTGCTCGTCCGTCACCAAGAACTGGCAGACACTACTGGAGTTCGCCAGGACACTGCCGCCCGACGACGGAGACGACTACAACCACGACGACCAGCCATAGCCACTCCCCCCGCCTCAGCGCCTCCGCCAGCATCACACGCCGCCTTCACGCCAGCGCAGAAGGATGAGGTGATCACCCTGCTACCAGCAGGCAGTGCCAGTGCGGAGATCTGTCAGCGCTATGGCATCAGTAGGCAACAGGTCAGCGACCTCCGCAATGCCCGCGGTATTGCCGTCGGCCGCGCGGCCTGAGCGATGAGCAGAAGCGCCAGGCCGAGCAGCGTTATATCGCCGGCCAGTCCTGCGCCGCCATCGGCAACCAGTTCGGCGTGCATGCCGAGACCGTCCGCCGCCATCTCCGCACCACCGGCATCGCCCTGCGTCCCAGACCTGGCGCGGGCATGAGCGAGCGCACGGCAGATGTGTCAGCACTCCAGGCCGAACGCCACCCGCCGACACGGCGCGCTCATTGCAGCAACAGCATCCGGTCAGCCGTGACCAACATCACCAGTAAGCCCAGCGAGTCTCATTGAGGAGGTAGGCCATGCACTGACGTCATCGCCCTGGATCCCTTCACTGCCATGGCCGCCCACCCTTGCAGTCGATAGTTGATGAGCTACTTTCCGCTCATTACTATCGAATGTCATCGCTTCCTCACTATCATCTTCGTCTGCATTGTAGCTGTTAACAAGAAGGTGAGGTGGAAGGTTGTCAATTTGGTCGCTACCGTTGATTGAGGAATACACGTCTTCTGGCAATATCGCTCGAGTATTTCCTGTATCAATAATTTGCGAAATAATCAGCATGACCGGCGGAAGATTCTCGATATTCCTATCAATCTCGTAGAAGCGTCTTGTTTTTGAGAGCCACTAAGTGAATCTTTCTATCTTACCCATCAATCCCTCTGTTTCTATTTCTCTTCTAATAAACTTTTATTCATTAAGGTCTTCTTCAAATTTTCTTGACCTCCCTATTGGTGTTTTAAATATTTCGGATTAGGAACGTGAAAACCGGAATCATTATAAATTTCGAAACGTCGTCAATGCTTTTGCATAACCTAGCAAGGATACTATAGAGCACGTCGGTCGACCAAAAATACTTTCAGGTCGCGCATAGGTCGCGGCGGCGAAGCGTACCAAATTTTGCCTGTCGAGACAGTCACGATCACTCACTTTTCCTATTTAATAATCATGTTCAGCAATTATTGAGTGCTGAATATGATTCATCTCTCCGACCATTTAACCATCAAACTGAAACTAAAGACTCGCGTAAGCTTTCAAATATGACCCAGGTCAACTCCATGCTAGCAACTCCTTATCCACAGCAGGTACTCACTGCATCTGATACCTGCCCGGCTTGCATCCTTCAGAAGAACTCGCTCCAGCTGCCTATAACGGCTTCATCACCTACCTTGACGCCGCCAACAACTGAGTGCGCCCGTTCCAACGAGAACCGACGACCCTATCTGGGAGGAGCAACTTCATCATGCTGGAGCACGAGAATGTATTAATGACCCCTGGATCACTTTGATGCTTCTCCTATCTCGATTTCATCGTTGCAAACAAATCCTCCAATCTGTGAACGGTCACAATTCGGCATCCATCATGAGATCCTCGCACCGTACTCGTATGTAACAACGCTATCGTCGATGTCGCAGTTCTCGCCAATGTCTCTGGCGGCTATCTCCACGATGGCTCCCATACTTGTTCCTTTCCCCAATAAACGAAAACGGGCTGAAAGAGAGAACCCATCCTATAACGCAAACCGATGACGAGCGCTTCTTGATGCTGAGCTGATAGCTTTCTTGTCCAATAACGCAATAGTCCGAGATTAATGCCGTTCCCGGAAAATACGACATTAGGGAAAATATTCGCCGCCACAAGATTGTCAGTAATCATTTCTGAAACCTTCAGAATGTATCTCAAGATGTCTCTAGCCATTGGAACACATAATGTTCGATATCGCGTTGTTTGTCTGACTAACTCACCAATCTCTATATCTCTAATGCTCCACTTGTTGCGAAAGAGCATGAATGACTTGAGAGCTAAGGTCAAACGACATCCTGTGGACAGCATGAAAGTGGAAACAATGCTTTCCTGAAAGCGTGTATGTCGAGACAATACCTCACGAGGAAGCAAGTATTGTCTGGGAGTAACAGTGAACGTGCATTTTCTGTGACCAAATTGCCGTGTTACTGGAAAACGCTATCATACGGTGATGAGAAACAGCCCCTCTAGTAAGATCATCTGATGCCAACAACGCTATCTCCGTAACACGTGTCATGTCCCATGATATAATGTCGGCGTCTTGTCCGAGTCATGGGACTAGTATGACTAGCTTCAACACCAGCAAGCATAGCAGCACCGAGCCCTTCCTCGCTCACAGGGTACCACTTTTGTACCAGCGGCGGCCGCTATTATCCCAGTGTCAAGTCTTGTGATGAATTGTCAACAGTACATATTACGCTCGAGAAATATCAGTTTCTAAGAGTTGCTCAACTATGCACAGCCGACAGTACTTCCTCATTTCTAGCAGGAACCACCGCCGTTAGTTTTTGCTATATTCATTGACTTCAGCCTTTTCCATTAAATTCGTTTACTACTACTTCTCGAATGGAGCCGTTTTTGTGTAGCTGATCCCCCGACTCCAAGTGCAGGAGCTCAATGGACAGCGAACTTGGTGCAAGAGAGTCTGATCCGTAGCTAGAGAACCTTCGGGAGAAGAATCCACCACCCTGGGTAAAAGAGCAAAGCGATCCCTAATTCCAGTGTCACCGCCAGCATCGCTGCGCAGGAAGATTTGGATGATCTGCTAATCCCTCGAAGCCACTGCAAAGCGCCGTAGGTACCAAGCGTAGAAAGTCTGCAGCACCACAACCGTGTGGTGCGAAGGCGTCTATCTCCTCGCTGAAATGGATTATGGACCGATACGACTATACCATAGCATTCCTCGCGTGGAATGCCATCAGTGTACTGAGTCGTAGACAATTTAGTAAATATGTTGCCATTCTTTGCACTGACCGTCATAATATCGTCATTAACGCCATTCACATTACCTGTTGAAAACGCAATATCGAATACAGAATTCGACGAAAATTTCTCGAGATACTAAATTCCACATCAGGCCCACTCAATCGACAGAAGTTCTAGCCAGTTTCACGCAGTCCGATAGCGCACTCGTGGAACAACAAATTGAAGAAATAGGTCCAAGACGTTTACTCTCAAGAAATGAATCGCCGCACAAATAGCGGAAACGTCTCCCTCGTGAGCATATCGATGGAAATTATTCGAGTGCTGATTAGCCCATATACAACGCAGAAGTCTTGATTCTTTGCGCTGGCTCGAACCCCGTAGTTTGTGAAACTGCATCTGAACTTCGTTCAAGCCAGTAGGATATGCCTATTTTTAAGAAGGAATCCTAAAAGCACAAAAAGTGCACTTTGTATTATTCAAGCAACATGAGGAAGCCATTCTGTTACGCCAAACGCGAAATTTCTGACCAAACCTGTTCTTCGTGTCCACTCTGTGTGGAATGCATGGTACGCCGCCAGATATCGTTCTCCAATCACAGAGAAAGTTCGTGACGGCAAATATTTTTCGTTACACAGGAACCAATTCAAGTCGGCGCTCGCCGTGAAGAGATAAAGGTGTGAGGGTAACTAATCGGAGAGTATGCCGTGGACACTGAAAATTGTTCCGAAAATCATAGTAAGTATCACGACTCATCGTGAAAGTGCTGCACGGGCTGAAAAGTAGCCTTGATCTCTAGCTTGTTGAAAATTGCATTTGTTACTGTGCCTCGCTTGTTAAATAATGACCCCATTTCTGAACATCATACGGATTTAACGAAAGGTACTATCAAAATCAAGTACTGGATTCAGGAATATTAATAAATCATTGATTGACTCTCGTATTAAAGGCCACGCTTAGCGATGCCAACGCTCCAGAGTAGACGAATGCCATAACAAACCTACGCTCTCATGGTGTTGTGCTGCCCAGTGACAGTGTCGATCAACAACGACCAAGTCATGTTTGAAACGTTTGCGCTGCATGCTGGGGAATTGGATTCTTTCATGACTGGGTAAATCGACGGCGTCGATGAAATACCACGAGATCTCAGTTGGACTGATAGTCGTTCGAGGCGACCATTCTCTTTCTGTCTACAAATATTCCATGAGATAGCACCCAGTATGCGAGAGCTGACATTATCTAAAGTGGCGGGTATATGATAGTTTCCGCTCGGGAATGGCGAAGCTGTTCCATAATGTTCCTTCGTTGTTTGCTATTGGGACTTATTTTTCTAGAGTGTTCCATATTTATGTGCCTGCTCCTTCGTATTTTGGCAAACAATTTCTTCTTAACAGCCAATAAGAGGCTGTGTCGTCGCCTCTTTACTTTGCTGTACTGTTTTATCAAGCGAGGGTCAATCCGTGTGCTGAAATATATAGAGCAGAATAACTTCTATTCTCCCGGAGTTGGCGGCGTTTAGCAGTCCGAGGGGCTGGGTGTCTGATCGAGATGATAGCGGCATTTGGCCGCAGAGAAAAGACTGGTCCAGTTGTGTCTGCATGTCGATTGATCTAAACGCCTTTAAAGTTCCTTAAATCATTCTAAGGAGATAGCGTTTACCATGCGAGTGCAAGAAAAGCGTCAATTTATTGCTTGACTGAACAAAGATGTACGGATGTATGGTTGATGGCACGCACCGTCTCAACCTGCATTTCACGCTCTTTTCCCAGACGCCCCGCTCGATCGCATCGCTGCACTCATGCGTCACACCTTTCGGCGCTGTCTGGCGGTTTGCTGCTGCTTTGTGGCGGCGACTGGTAGCCCCTCTCGGGCTCCCCTTCTCTGCTGGCTGCACGGCCAGGCGCGGCCACTGTTGCCTGGTGGCGTTGCCTCTGCCGGACTGGCAGCTGCCCTGGCTGGGTCATTTTGTGGTGTCTGTCAGTATAGGCATGGACGGTGTCGGTGATGTTCATGATGCTGTTTTGGCACCTCCAGTACCACGGCGCTTGATGGCCTCCTGCTCCTCAGTCACCCAGTGCTGCTTCACTCTGCCTGCTGCTTTGCTACCTCAGGCGCCGCTCTCACTTCGTCATCTGCCCCGGTAGCGCCGCCAGTGTTTGTTCCCCATGCCCAACATGCCGCCATCGCTCTACGCAGGCAGTAGGTGTGTAGCAGGCCGCTCCAGTCGGCGGCGCACCACGCTCGCACCGTACTTGCAGCCTCCCGTGTGCTCTCACCCCTGTGCCCCTTCACTTCGCCCAACTTCGCACTGGACTTCTCGGGCATTCTGAGCGTCAATGGAAAGAGACAGTCGGTCATGATGGCTGGTATGTCCGGACAAACGGATAAGCGAAAGGAGGATATGGTGTATGACAGCAGGAACAACACAACCAGGCGTGGTGCAAGGCGGCGCGGCGATGGGCTGGAGTGGATCCTTCACCGCCATGGCCGCGCAACTGACACCGAAGCGCGCCGTCTCTACATCCGCGTCTCCACCCGGGAGCAGGCCCAGCGTGGTGGGTCGGAGGAGGCTTCTCCCTGCCGGCTCAGCGTGAAGCCAACAAGCGCAAGGCCCAGTCGATGGGTGCGCTGGTGGTCAAGGAGTTCGCCGACCGCGGTGAGTCCGCCAGGTCTGCCAACCGGCCCTGAGCTACAGAAGATGCTGGCCTACCTCAAAGAAGATGGCGGGATCGACTACGTCATCGTCCACAAGCTCGACCGTCTCGCGGAAACCGGGCGGACGATGTGGAGATAAACCGGGCCTTTGAAGAGGCCGGTGTGCGCCTCGTGTCCACCAGTGAGAACATCGACCAGACGCCTGGCGGCATGCTGCTGCACGGCATCATGAGCAGCATCGCTGAGTTCTACAGCCGCAACCTGGCCAATGAGGTCATCAAGGGGATGGGTGAGAAGGCGAGGAACGGCGGGACGCTGGGAAAGGCGCCGCTCGGGGCTACCTCAACGTCCGCGCCAGGGATGAGAACGGGAGAGAGGTCCGCACCATCGCTCTGGATGAGGAGCGCGCACCGCTGGTGCGGCTGGCGTTTACGGAGTATGCGACGGGGGTGGACGGCGCGGCAGCTGGCCGACCATCTCAACAATCGCGGCCTCACCATCCCGCCAACTACCCGCAAAACCGACCAACCCTGTCTCGGTCAGACTCTTGCAGACGCTGCTGCGTAACCCCTACTACAAGGGCGTTATCTCCTTCCAGGGCATCGAGTACGCCGGGGCGCACGAGCCCCTCGTGGACGCCGCCACCTGGCGAGACGGTGCAAGACATCCTGACCGCTCATACCAACGGCGAGCGGCAGCGTACGCACAATCATCACCTCAAGAGCACCATCGTCTGCGGCCTGTGTGGTGCCCGCCTGCTGGTGCAGCACGCCACCTCGCGCGCCAGCGGTACCTACCACTACTTCGTCTGCGCCCGCCGCCATCGGGTCACGACTGCACCTTCAAGGCGGTGCTCATCGACGAGGTGGAAGCCCGCGTGGCCGAGCTCTACCAGCAGATACGGCTCAGTAGCGATGACCGCCGCGAGATCGAGCGCTACCTGCGCGCGGAGTTCGACACATCCAGGCCAACCGCCAGCAAGACATCCAGCGCCTGACCACACGGCAGCAACAGCTGGAAGACCGGCGCCACAAGCTGCTCGAAGCCCACTACGCCGGAGCTATCCCCTCGACCTGCTCAAGAAGGAACAAGAGCAACTGACCAACGGCATCCTTGCCATCCAACGCGAACTGGACGGCTACACGGCCGACGCCGCCCTGGTAGAGCAGCACCTCATCCAGGCGCTCGACCTCCTGGAGGACTGCTCGCGACTGTATGTGGCAGCGCCCGCTCATCTGAAGAAGCAGCTCAACCAAGTGTTCTTCGAGCGCATCCTCGTCAATCCGGCGGTGGATGAAGATGGCCGCCCCATCATCCACCACCGGCGCTGCAGACGAGTCTGAAGGCGGGGCGACGAGGTGGAACCAGTGGGCGAGACGGCCGCCACGCAGAGTGGGGAGAAGACAGCGGAGAGCGCGACCTCTTCTCGCGATGAGAGTGCTGGGATCAGTCGGCCGGCTCAGCATCTCATGGTGGCCATGGTGAAGCGCAGCCAGACTCGATGCATACGGTGCGCTGCAACACCATCTCCAACATCGATCCCGCCAGCCACACCGCCGTCACCGGTGAGCTGGCCCCACCCTTCGACCAACTCTGCAGCCGACAGCTACAGCGAGCGGCACAGCAAGCGGCGATGGGCGCAGTACCCAGCCAGACGGCAGACTGCGAAGTGCCCTAACAAGAACGCCCGTCCACAATGTGGACGGGCGTCGTCGATACATTCAGGTAGTGATTTCGGCCCCTCGCTGTTACTCAGGCCAAGGGTTCGTATGCGGAGCTTGTGGTGGACCCGGCCGGACTCGAACCGACGACCGACGCGGTGTAAACGCGTTGCTCTACCAACTGAGCTACAGGTCCAGGTGCAGTGGCGGCCGGGGAGCACGTTGACCCGCAGTTCCCAGTGCCTGCACACAAAACTGACGGCGCGAGCCGCCTCAGCCGGAGACTTTACCGTCTCCGCCGGACGTAGCCACCAATCATCTCCGCCACGAGAGCGGAGGATGTCGCGCGGCCATCAGGGGTCGTCTCAGCGCCCTCGGCTGGAGACCCTGATGCCACTCCAGTGCTGCCCCATGGAGGCTGCGGAGGTCGCATGCATGCCCGCCGTCTCGGGCGGCCTCCTCCACCTCAGCGGCCGGGACGCGCCGGTGGTGCGCGCCTTGGGCGTCAGCACCCAGATGAGTCTGCACCGTCGAGGTTGGCCTGGGCGTCCACGAGGAGATCGGTGAGGTCGTCGACGTCGCCGTCGTCGTCACCGCCACCACACGATGGCCGGAGTCGGCCACGTCCTCATAGTCCTCATCCACCAGAGTGGTTCCGGTCTCCGCCTCAACGGCCTGCCGCAAGGTCTCGTCGACGTCGTCGTCGTAGCCGAACTCCTGGATGATGATGAGACCGGAGGCGAAGCCGAAAGCCCCACCCGCTGTACTCGCCACGTCTTTACACCGTCCTTCTGGGCTGCAGCCCTGTCTACCGCTCGCCCGCTGCTGGGCGATGGGTACTAGCCCACCGCACCGGGCACCAGCCGCGCAAGTGAACACGCACGTCAGGCTACCTTGGACTTTCGCTTTGAAGGCTGGTTCCTGCGCGGCCGCGAACTCGAGCTCCTTCCCCCCGCCCCAGGCACCGAAATCAACCCATCACATGTGAGCCTACACCATACGTGAGGTAGGACTTTCCTCCCGTTGGGTGCAGCGTTCGCGCCGTTGCAGGTCGTAGATTAGGGGCCGTCATCCACGGTGGCCTGACTCCAGGCGCACGCTCGACGCCGCTCGGCGCCACGGCACGCAATGAGGCTCGGGCCGACCGCACAGACGCGAGGAAAGAGGATTCCGTGAGCCCCACCAGTGACTCCACGCCGCTCATTGACGGCCTCCTGACGAAAGGTGACCGACAACGACCCAGAGGAGACCAGGAGTGGCATCGAGTCCCTCGATGCCCTCATCGCGGACAAGGGCGCCAAGCGTGCGCGCTACATCCTGCTGAGCATGCTGGCCCAGGCCCGGCAGAAGAACGTCACGGTCCCCACCCGAGACGACGACGCCGTACATCAACACCATCGACGGTCGCCAACGAGCCCTACTTCCCCGGCGACGAGGACGCCGAGCGCACCTACCGGCGCTGGCTGCGCTGGAACGCCGCCGTCATGGTCACCCGCGCCCAGCGCCCGGCGTCGGGGTCGGCGGACACATCTCCTCCTACGCCTCGACCGCCACCCTCTACGAGGTCGGCTTCAACCACTTCTTCCGCGGCAAGGACCACCCCGGCGGCGGCGACCACGTCTTCTTCCAGGGCCACGCCTCCCCCGGCAAACTACGCCCGCGCCTTCATCGAGGGCCGCCTGAGCGAGGCCGACCTGGACGGCTTCCGCCAGGAGGAGTCCCGCCCGGCCGGCGGCCGCGGCCTGCCCTCCTACCCCGCACCCCGCCGCATGGAGGACTTCTGGGAGTACCCCACCGTCTCCATGGGCCTGGGCCCGCCGAGGCGATCTACCAGGCCTGGTTCGACAAGTACCTCCAGGGCGCCGGCATCAGGACACCTCCCAGCAGCACACCTGGGCCTTCCTGGGCGACGGCGGGATGGACGAGCCCGAGTCGCGCGGCATGCTGCAGCTGGCGGCCAGCCAACAGCTGGACAACCTCACCTTCGTCATCAACTGCAACCTGCAGCGCCTCGACGGCCCGGTGCGCGAAACGGCAAGATCATCCAGGAGCTCGAGGCCTTCTTCAAGGGCGCCGGCTGGAACGTCATCAAGGTGATCTGGGGCCGTGGCTGGGACCAGCTTCTCGCCGCGGACAAGGACCACGCCCTCGAGCACCTCATCGATGGAGACCCTCGACGGCGACTACCAGACCTTCAAGGCCAACGACGGCGCCTACATCCGCGAGCACTTCTTCGGCCGCGACCCGCGCACCGCCGAGCTCGTCAGGACTGGACCGACGACGAGATCTGGGCCCTGCAGCGCGGCGGCAACGACTACCGCAAGATGTACGCCGCCTACAAGGCGGCCACGGAGCACAAGGGCCAGCCCACCGTCATCCTGGCACACACGGTCAAGGGCTACCTCCTGGGCGGCCCACTTCGCCGGGCCGCAACGCCACCCACCAGATGAAGAAGCTGACGCTGGACGACCTCAAGGGCCCTGCGCGACCGGCTCCACATCCCGATCACCGACGAGCAGCTCGAGGCCAACCCCGAAGATGCCGCCGTACTACCGGCCCGGCCGCCGACGACCCCTCGCTGCTCTACATGCTGGACCGGCGCCGTCAGCTCGGCGGGTTCGTCCCCGAGCGCCGCGATGCCGGCGTCCAGCTCGAGCTGCCCGGGCGACAAGACCCTACGACATCCCTCAAGGGCGGCTCGGGCAAGCAGGAGGTCGCCTCCACGATGGCCTTCGTGCGCCTGCTCAAGGAGCTCATCAAGGACAAGGGCATCGGACGGCGCATCGTGCCGATCGTCCCCGACGAGTCGCGCACCTTCGGCCTGGAGTCACTCTTCCCCACCAAGAAGATCTTCAACACCCAGGGTCAGAACTACACGCCGGTCGACGCCGACATGATGCTGTCCTACCGGGAGTCCGCCTCCGGTCAGCTCATGCACACGGGCATCAACGAGGCCGGTTCGGTCTCCCTGTTCCAGGTCGCCGGGCACGAGCTACGCCACCCACGGCGAGCCCATGATCCCGGTCTACATCTTCTACTCGATGTTCGGCTTCCAGCGCACCGGCGACCAGTTCTGGGCCGCCGGCGACCAGCTGACCCGCGGCTTCATCATCGGGGCCACCGCCGGGCGCACCACCCTGACCGGTGAGGGCACCCAGCACATGGACGGCCACTCCCCCATGATCGCGGCCACCAATGACGCAGTCGTCAGCTACGACCCGGCCTACGCCTACGAGATCCGGCACATCGTGCGTGACGCCCTGGAGCGCTGGTACGGCCCGGACTCGGGTCGCAACCGCGACGTCATGTACTACCTGACCGTCTACAACGAGCCGATCCACCAGCCCGCTGAGCCCGACGGCGTCGACGTCGAGGGCATCCTGCGCGGCATTCACCGCATCAGCACGGCTCCCTGACGGCGAGGGGCCCGAGGTCCAGCTCGCTGGCCTCCGGCGTCGGACTGCCCTGGATCGAGGAGGCGCGCCGCATCCTGGCCGAGGACTGGGGCGTGCGCGCCGCCACCTGGTCCGTCACCAGCTGGAACGAGCTGCGGCGCCAGGCCCTGGAGGTGGAGAAGGCCAACTTCCTGGCCCCCACGGCGAGCGGCAGGTCCCCTACCTGACGCAGAAGCTCTCCGAGGCCACTGGCCCCTTCGTCGCCACCAGCGACTACGACCACCTGGTTCCCTCGACCAGATCCGCGCCTGGGTTCCCGGCGACTACTACACCCTGGGTGCCGACGGCTTCGGTTTCTCCGACACGCGCGCCGCCGCCAGGCGCCACTATCTCATCGATGCCCAGTCTGTGGTTGTCCGCGCGCTCCAGGCACTGGTGGAGCAGGAGCCGTCTGACCGCTCCGTCCTGGCCCAGGCCGTGGCCCGCTACGACTTGACCAACGTCAATGCAGGCACCTCCGGCTCCCCAGGGCGGAGAGTCCTGATCCGCCCCATGCGGCTATAGTTGGACGCACTGACCAATAGTGGTGCCGGTGGAGCGCGTTCTCCGTGTTCCACCGGCACCGCCGCATCTGCTCGAATGAGGTCTGCCGAATGATCCCCTGATCCCCGCTCCTGCTCCCCGGCCTGCAGCCTAGGCCGCGTGCCTGCTGCGCCTGTCCGGCTGCTCGGCCGGCTGGACCGATCGCCAGCGGCGACGTCCTCGGCCTCGCCAGGACCCATGGCCCGCACGCTCGTCCCACGAGGGCGGATGCGACGACAGGGATAGCTGAGGAGCCACCAGTCCCATGGATCCCGCTGGAGTACGGGCAACTGCACATCCTCCGAGATCCAGGACTACGACGACGATCTGACCGACAACGACGCGGAGGACAACTCGCGCCCAGGCGGAGGCCCAGGTCACCAAGGTCGTTCGGCCTCCGAGCAGGGTCGATGTCACCGCAGACGAGCTCTCCACCGATCAGGGTGGTCAAGGTCTCGGCAGGCGCTCGAGACGTAACAATCACCGCACAAACTCTCGTGGTCGTCATCGAGGGCGAGATCGAGTCACTCACCATCAACGGGCTTCGACAACACGGTCTGGGTCGGCGCCTCCAATAAAGTCACGTTCGGCTCGAACGACAGTGACAATCTCAGACTACGTCTTCTGGCACTCCAGGGCCTCCGCAGGCGAAGGTGGATCCCGCAAGGCCTCAACATCATCGCAAAGGACGTTCACGCACCCGGTCGTCCGCTCCTGCCGTTCCTTCTCCTGATACGTCCATCAGGATAGAGCCGGAATCGGCCTTCGAGGTCAGCGAAACATGCACAGCGGACTGACGCGCCGTCCGCCATTCGGAGGCCGATTCCCCTTCAGCCCCTCGGAATCGAGGCGCCGTCGGTACCACCGGCGGAGTTGACGGATCGGATCCTGAGTACACGTTCAAGTCGCGGAAAGTGGGGGACGCAGGAGATTCTCCGGGGCTGAGAATCTCATCAGAACAGACTCCTCGAGCAGTCCCCATCTCCAGAACCACCTCTCGCACGCTGCGTCCCTGAACGGGCGCACTCACGCCCCTACCAGGTCACCATTGTGATGTCCGATCACCGGGTTGAGGTAGGTAACAGATTCCAATCGAGTCCAACACGTTGCGGCGACATACCTCCTCGTTGGCCTCGATCCCCGACGACACAGCTCCGCGCAGGGTCGACATCCCACGGGTGAGCAGATTGATCGACTCGAAAATCGCCTGGGCGATCACCGGTTCCATGACGTTGAGCTGAAGCTGTACCCGCCTCCGCGGCGAAGGTCAGCGCCACGTCGTGCCCGATGACCTTGAAGCAGACCTGGTTGACCACCTCAGGGATCACCGGATTGACCTTGGCCGGGCATGATGGAGGATCCGGCCTGGCGTTCAGGGCAGTCTGATCTCCCCAGCCCCGCACGAGGTCCGGAGGACAGCAGGCGCAGGTCGTTGCAGATCTTGGACAGCTTCACCGCCAGACGCGATCGCCGCATGCATCGAGACGTAGGCACCTGTGTCGCTCGTGGCTTCCAGCAGGTCATGCGCTCCCTCGAATGTCCAGACCGGTGATCTCCGCAGACGCCCGACAACGGTGCTCTGATAGTCGGAGGCGTGTTGAGCCCCGTGCCGATCGCCGTGGCACCGAGGTTCACCTCCAGAAGCAGGGCGGCATTGTTGTGAAGCCGGCTATCTCCTCCTCCAGCAGAACGGCGAAGGCCTCGAACTCCCTGTCCCCAGGCTCATCGGACAGCATCCTGAAGCTGAGTACGCCCCATCTTCAGAACGTTGACGAGCTCGGCTCCCCTTGGCTCGCATCGCGGCGATGAGTCGCTCGAGCTCCTCAGATGAGCGAGCCGACGAGGCGAACAGTCCCAAACGGAATCCGGTCGGGTAGGCGTCGTTCGTCGACTGGGACTTGTTGACATGATCGTTGGGGTTGATGACGTCGTAACGGCCTTTGGCATATCCCAGGTACTCCAGCGCAAGGTTGGCGATCACCTCGTTGGTGTTCATGTTGACGCTGGTCCCAGCGCCCCCTGAAACTGGTCGACCGGGAAACTGATCGAGGCAACGCTCAGCAACCAGCACCTGATCGCAGCCCACACGATCGCTCCAGCGACTTCCGGGTCAAGAGCCCCAAGATCACTGTTCGCTAACGCTGAGGCCTTCTTGACCTGCACCATGCCGCGAACAAAAGGCCTCCTCATCGCCAACCGCTGATCCAGAGATCTGGAAGTTCTCCATCGCACGTAGCGTGTGGATTCCCCAATAGGCTTCTAATGGAACTTCCCGTACACCAAGAAGATCTTCCTCTGTGCGGGTTGCCTTCGTCATCCTGAGCCTCCGAGTTGTCTAGCTGAGTGCATGCATGCACATCCGTACCATACTGCACAGTACGCATGCGTTCAGATCATTGCAGATTCACATCACCATGGCTTCCACAATGGTTACGCTATTGTAACCTGACTAATCCGCTCCGCCTCGACGACACACCACCCTCAGTTATCCCCGTATTTTCAAGACAAACTCGTGTCGGATCACACGCCGCGCCAATCGAGAACCTACTGTCCTCAGGATATTCCAGTCGGTAGCATCCACAGCATGGATGAGTTGAGCGCTCCGGGAGTGTCTGCACTGCGACAGGCGCAGGACACAATTATTGAACACTCACTGGACCGTATCAGTTCGGCCCACGATTTCTACCGCACCCTGCCGGAAGGATCGCGCGACCAGATCGCGGCGGTGGCCCGCCTGGGCGTCACCATGTTCGTCGACTCGGCGGAGAACCCCTCGACACCGCTGACCCCCTCGCAGATCTTCTCCGTGGCGCCTGCGGCCCTGACCGGCGTCATCACGCTGGAGCAGACCCTGGCTCTGGTGCGCACTGTCCTCGACGTCGTTGTTGACGAGGCGCCTCGAGCCGTACCCGAGGAGGACCATGACACCGTCCGCATCCTCGTCCTGACCTTCGGGACGCGACGTCGGCTTCGCCGCGGCCGAGGTGTACGCCCGGGCAGCTGAGGCCCGCGGCGCCTGGGACGCACGGTTGGAGTCCGTGGCGGTCGACGCGATGCTTCACGACGACCCCGAGGACGCTGCGACCCGGGCCGGAACCGCCGGCTGGAACGGGCACCGGACCAGTGGCGGCTATCGCCGCCAAGACCACTCTGGACGCGCTCTGGCGTCTCCCAGGGCTGCGCCATGAGTGCCGCAACCTGGCCAGCGACTGCCTGGTATCCGTACGCGGCGACTCCGTCCTCATCGTCCTGGGAGGCAGTCCGGCGGCTCACGCCGGGATCGTCCAAGCACTCCTGCTCGGCCGAGGCCACGCCCTGAGCGCAGCGCCTGGTGGACCAGGCGGCGATGCAGGTGCCGGCGGCCTGGGTGGTCCAGCCGTCGTCGGCCCGGTGGTCTCTGGGATCTCGCACGCGGGTCGTTCACTGCGCTCGGCCCTGGCCGGGCTGCGCGCGCTGCCCGGCTGGGCCGAGGCTCCCAACCCGGTCCACGCCGACGATCTGCTTCCCGAGCGCCTTCTGGCGGGCGATGAGCTCGCCGGAGAGCAGATCCTCAGCCTGGTGCACGCCCCTGCACGAGATGGGCGACCCTTCGAGAGCACGGTGGCCACCCTATCTGGCCCTGGGCGGCAGCCTGAGGCCACTGCTCGGAACCTGTTCGTGCACGCCAACACGGTGCGATACCGCTGGGCCGGGTCAGCGAGCAGGTCGGCTGGGACGCGACGAACGCACGCGACGGCCTCATGCTGCACATGGCAATCATCGTGGGCCGACTGGCTGTCAGCCGGGAGGCCCTGACGCACCGACGCGGTTCCTCATACGCAGCGCAGCTCTTCAGACCGGACCCGTTCCGTCGCTCTCGGACCCGGGTCCGGTCGTGCGCTCATGATCGATGCCCCGGGCCGCAAGCCGGCCTCCGTGACGCACCGATGCGGAGCACCTCTTCCCGCATCTGGGACAATGGTCTGACCTGCGGCGTCGCCGCCGGCGAAGCTACACCATCGTCGAGTCACAGCGCCGTCACGGAACCTGACTGCTCCGGCACGGCACCAGAAGGAGCCACCATGGCTGAGCAGAGCAAGGACGACGTCCTGTCCGTCATCACGCAGATCGTCAGCGAGGAGTCCGGCGTCGATGCCGAGGACATCACCCGATCGACCGCCTTCGCCCCAGGACCTCGACGTCGACTCGCTGGGTCTGCTGACCATCGCCACCCAGGTCGAGGAGCGTTTCGGCGTAACCTCGACGACTCCCTCATCCCGACCCTGCCCACCGTCGGAGCGCTGGTCGACCTCGTGACCTCCAAGAGGGCCTGACGACAGACGATGGCTCCGGCAGCCGGCTGCCGTCCCGGGATGACGTCGTCGTCACCGGACTGGGGACCATCAATCCCGCTGGGCGGAGACGCTCGCGTCAACCTGGGCCGCTCTGCATGCGGGGACCTGCGCGATCGCGCCCTCGAGCACGAGTGGGTCGAGCTACGAGCTGCCCGTGCGGATCGGCGCCCCCTGGCGCATCGATCCCGGCCGAGATGCTTCCACCCCGCCAGCTGCGCCGTCTCGACCGCGCCAGCCAGTGCGCGCTGCTGGCCGCCCGCCAGGCCTGGGGGCAGGCGGGTCGCAGGTCGCCTCGCAGCGTCTGGCGGTGTCCAGTCTCCCCGGGCATGGGGCCGGTCCTGTCGGTCATGGAGGCGTGGGACGCCCCTGAGCGGCAAAAGGGGCCCCGGCGGGTTCCTGCTGACGGCGGTCCCCGCGCTCATGCCCAATGCCCCGGCGGCCGCCGTCGGGATCGAGCTGGGGCGCACGCGGCATCCATGCTCCGGTCTCGGCCTGCGCCTCCGGGGCAGAGGCCATCGCCTACGGTGCGGACCTCATCACGCTGGGACGGGCCGACGTCGTCGTGGCTGGGGGGACGGATGCGGCCCTCCATCCGATGACCGTGGCCGCCTTCGCGCCATGCGGGCCCTGTCGACGCGCAACGCCGACCCGCAGACCGCCTCACGCCCCTTCGCCCCAGACCGCGACGGCTTCGTCCTGGGTGAGGGCGCCGGGCTCCTCGTCCTGGAGCGCGCCGCGCATGCCAAGTCCCGAGGAGCACGGATCCTGGCCGTTCTGGCGGGCTCCGGGGTCACCGCCGACGCCTACGACGTCGCACGCCCGGAGCCATCGGGTGCGGAGCAGGAGCGGGCCCTGCGGCTGGCTCTGGAGCGCGCGGGGTCTCGATCCCCGGCTGCGTCGGGCACGTCAACGCTCATGCCACATCGACGCCCGGCCGGTGACGCCGTCGAGGCCGGTGTTCTGCCAGGGACGGTGCCGAATGCGCCATCAGCGCGACGAAGTCCGCCACCGGATCACCTCTGGGCGGGGCCGGGGGGCTGGAGGCGGTACTGACCGTCATGGCGCTGCAGGAGCGCTGGGCCCCGCCCACGCTGCTGCCGGCCGGAGTGGATCCAGAGCTGGCCCAGCTCGGGCTGGACGTCGTTGGACCGCAGGGCCGGGACCCTTCCGAGCTGGACGACGGCGGCCAGCACCTCCTTCGGCTTCGAGGCACAACGTCGCCCTGGTCTTCGCCCGCCAGTAGCCGTACTCGGGCGGGAGCCGCCATGAGACGCTCGCCTGTGACCCTACGGCGCTGGACCCAGCCGGTGCGGTCAGTGCACAATAGCCGTGCATGCCGCGTACGTCATGACATGAGCCCGGTTGAGGGTCGAGACCGTTGGGGAAGGCGAATCTCGAAACCAACCAGGAGGCGATACTCATGATCGGTGCCTACACCCGCGGTGTACTTTCGTGCACTCAGCACCTCGGGCGCTCTGCCCCCACATCGAGTGGGCGGCGGCCGAGGTGCTCGGTCTGCGCGTCCACCTCGACTGGACCGAGCAGCCTGCGGCCCGGGGCATGATGAGGGCCGAGACCAGCTGGGTGGGGCCCGCTGGAACAGGAGCCAGCCTTGCCTCCGCCCTGCGCGGCTGGGCGAACCTGCGCTATGAGGTGACCGAGGAGGCGAGTGTCGGCACCGACGGCGGCCGCTGGTCCCACACCCCGGACCTGGGGCATCTTCCACGCCCAGACGGACGTTCACGGCAACGTCGCGTCGTCCCCGAGGACCGGATCCGCGCTGCGCTCGTCTATGCGGCTGATCCTGACCGAGAATGCGTCGTGAGCTCGACCTGGCTCTGGGACAGGCCTGGGATGACGAGCTCGAGCCCTTCCACTGCGCGGAGCCGGCGCGCCCGTGCGCTGGCTGCACGCGCGTCGGCTAGGAACGCGCGAGCACAGGACGCCTCACGATCGCCTGCTGAAAGCCGGGTGGGGGCAGACCATGAGTCTCAGCGTCTGTCGCGCCCACCCGGTCTGCGTCCCTGACGGGACGTTACAGGTCCCTGCGCTCGCAGCTCCTTCATCGCCTTGGCCCGGTTCTTTGCGGTCGAGACGGTCGAGGTAGAGGTGGCCCTCCAGGTGGTCGCACTCGTGCTGGATGCAACGAGCCATGAGCTCCCTCCCCTCGACGACGACTCCTTGCCGTCCAAATCGAGTGCCTCTGCGCACTGGGCGTACCAGGCGCGCTCCAGTGAGGAACCACAGGCCCGGCACTGACAGGCAGCCCTCGTCCCCGTCCTGGTACTCGTCCTTGGAGACCTCGACGATCTTGGGGTTGAGGATGTAGCCGATCTCGCCGTCGATGTTCCAGGAGAAGGCGCGCAGACCGATCCCGATCTGATTGGCGGCCAGGCCCGGCCCTGGCCGTCCTCATCGACCGTCTCGAGCAGGTCCTCAACCAGGGCCCTGACAGAGTCGTCGATGTCAGTGATCCAGTCGCACTCGGTGCGCAGGATCGGGTCGCCGATGATGCGGATGTCGCGGTATGCCATGGCGGCATCCTCCCATGACCGCAGCGACGCGGTCATGTTCGACCCATCTCGTGATCTGCTGCTCGCACAGCGCACCGGCACCATCGAACAGGCCACCTGACTAGGGCTGAGTACGTATGGAAGGGCCCGACCTGATTGACTGGGACTCCCTCAGTGGCTCCTGCGGCTGGACTCGAACCAGCAACCGTCCGATTAACAGTCGGATGCTCTGCCATTGAGCTACGCAGGAATGCGTTTGACGCGCAGTGAACTTTAGCAACATCCCGCGGCGACGTCGAATCCGGCGAATGCACAGGAAAACGCTGATATTGCAAGGACATCCTACCGTGTGGGCAGGCCCACACCCTCACGGACGCGGTTTCTCCAGCTCTGAAGCGCCTCAGCGATCCCTCCTCGTCTCGTCGACCTGAGACGCCATCGGTCCGGGTGACGGAGTAGAGATCGCCATCACTGCCCCGACGCACGCTGAGCTGTGGCCGTGGCGCCACCGGGAGCGTCGCCACGGCGCTGTGGATGATGACGGCCTCGACCCGTTGGCGCAGGGCCTTGGCGAAGGGGGCCACGTCGCTAGAGACGTAGGGCATCGCCGTTGCGGACTCCGGCCGGGCACCTTCAGGACAAGGTCCTCGCGGTCCAGGCTGCGTCCACCTCAGGGTGAAGACGCGGTCCTGGCCGTCCCAGCTCCCCTGCTCCACCTCGTCCCAGGGGTGGGTCTCGGGCCTGCTGCGCCCGTTGAAGACCACCAGGGAGCTTGCCGTGGCCACCGCCCATGTCGAGCCCTCCGCGTCCAGGGGAACGGCCCCCAGGGCGGGCTCGCGCAGCTGTTCGCGCATCTCCAGCGGAAGCGTGGCGGTGGAGCGGGTGGATGTGCCTTGACGACGGCGCAGGATCGGCATGACCGCCAGGCTACCTGCACCTGCTCGCCCACGTGGGCCACCGCCCGGCCTCAGGTCCCCTGCCTGATCTGCATGCGGCGCTGCTCGAGGGCGGCGATCTGGGAGAACAAGCTCGCGGTAGCCCTCCTCCTGCGGGACATCCGCCGGTGGCGCGAGCGCATCTCGACCAGCCGGCGGTTGATGCCCATAACGGCCAGGGAGTCGAGCACCCCCTCTGGCGTAGCGCTCCAGGCGAGGCGTCCACCTCGGTGCCCCGCCCCGGATCGTGGGCAGGGGCAGGGGTGCCACGGCGAGCTCGGTGATGGCGGCCTCGACCAGGCCGATGGCGCCGTCGCGCACCTGCTGGAGCCAACGCAGCGTGGCCCGGCGCTGCGCCTCCTGCTCCCCCATGCCCGCGGCCACCGCCTGCTGGACCAGCCCCGACACCTCCCCAGTGCCTCCGGCGGCGGCGACGGCCTCGTAGACGGCCCGGTGGGTGAGCTGGCCGAAGGAGTCGGCCCCCAGCTCGTCTGCGCCGGCCTGGTGGGCCGCCACCGGGAACTGGATGATGACGGCCAGGGCCTCACGCTCGAGCTGCTCAACAGGGTCGGTCACCGGCGGCAGCCCCGCACGGGGGCGGCGGCATCAGGGACCGGCAGTCTCATCGGCGGGCCACTGACCGCCCGCGCCGTGCTGGGCTGGGCCCTCGCCTGCTTGCGGCCTGGACTCGCGGCGTGGACCTCGGCATCGGGCAGGCCCAGCCATCCGGCCAGGCGCCGGGTGTACTCGCGCTTTGAGCGCCCGGTCCCGGATCCCGGCACGACCGGCGCCGCCGAGCGCAGTCCCCCGGACCCGGCCCTCGGAGGTGTCCAGGTCCAGGTGGGACAGGGAGGTGCGGATGACGAACTCGAACAGCGGCACCCGCCGGGACAGCAGGCGCGGGATGCCCGAATCTCCCTCCTTCATGCGCAGGTCGCAGGGGTCCAGGCCGCCGGGGTCGACGGCCACGAAGGTCTGGGTGGCGAAGCGCTGGTCCTCGGCGTATGCGCGCAGCGCGGCCTTCTGACCGGCCGCGTCACCATCGAAGGTGAAGATGACCTCGCCGCCACGGGCCTCGCGCCCCTGACCGGTGACCACCCCCGCTGCCGGGTCGTCCACATCCCCTAGCAGGCGGCGCACGACCCGCACGTGGTCCGCACCGAAGGCGGTCCCGCACGTGGCCACGGCCGTGGTCACCCCGGACAGGTGGGCGGCCATGACGTCGGTGTAGCCCTCGACGACGACGATCCGGTGGGAGCGGGCGACCTCCCGCTTGGCCAGGTCCAGCCCGTAGAGGACCTGGCTCTTGTGGAAGACGGGGGTCTCGGGGGTGTTGAGGTACTTGGGGCCCTGGTCCTCCTCCGAGAGCTTGCGCCCCAGAGCCGACGGTGGCTCCGGTGACGTCCCGGATGGGCCAGCATGAGGGCGGCCCGCGGAAGCGGTCGCAGACGCGCGCGCCCGTCCTGCCCGCCCCTGACTGCACAGGCCGGAGTCGACCAGCTCGGCCTCGGTGTAGCCGGAGCTGCGCAGGTAGCGGGCGAGGTTGTCCCATCCGGCGGGCGCGTAGCCGACGCCGAAGTGCGCGGCGGCATGGCGGTCGAAGCCCCGGCGTCAGGAAGTCGCGCCCGGCTGCGCCTCCGGGGTGGCGAGCTGCTCGCGGAACCAGGCCTCGGCCGGGCGGTTGGCATCCATGAGGCGCTGACGGGTGCCCGGGCTCGACGCCGCGCTGCACCGCGCCGCCCTCCTCGTAGCGCAGCTGGACGCCCGGTGCGGTCCGCGAGGTACTCGACGGCCTCGGCGAGATCCGAGGTGGTGGATCTTCTCGATGAAGGTGATGACGTCACCGCCCTCACCGCAGCCGAAGCAGTGCCAGTAACCGAGCTGGGGCGGACGTGGAAGGAGGGGTGCGCTCGTCGTGAAGGGGCACAGCCCCTTGAGCGAGCCGACACCCGGCGCTCTTGAGGGTCACGTGCTCGCCGACGACGTCCTCGATCTGGCGCGCTCGCGCACCGCCTCGATGTCCTCGCGTCTGATCAGTCCCGCCACAGGTCCATCGTAGGCGAGGGCACCGACATCCTGCGCCAGGCGCTTAGCGCTCCCCGACCAGCACAGCTAGACCTCGGAGAACATGCCGCACAGCCGGGCGTGCCAGGCCCGCGCGGAGGTGTCCGTCAGGGAGGCGATCTGGTCGACCACCACCCGCAGGCGCGCATCGTCGTTCTCGGCCCGGTGCCAGACATCGAGCAGAACCGGGTCGATGCCTTCCCGCCGCCGGTCATGAGGACGTCGGCGAGGTCGAAGATGAGGTGCGCTGGCGCAGGTAGACCGGCTCGTGCTCCCGCGGCTCCATGACGTAGCGCACGGCGATGCCCTTGAGCAGGAGGATCTCCGCGGCCGTCTCCTCGGGGATGACGAGCTCGGCCTCGTAGCGAGTCAGGGGCCCGTCGCCGTAGGTCTGGCGGGTGGCGGAGGCGACCGCGGAGACGAAGCGTCCGATGATCTCGCTGGTGAGGTTCTTCAGATGCGCTGCGTCGGCCACCGAGCCGTTGTAGGAGCGGATCCAGTAGGGCCGGCCGGCCAGCCTGTCGAAAGCCGCCCCAAGGGCGTCGGCGCTCAGGTCGGTGCCGTACCAGGCCCGCGTAGCCCCGAGCAGCTCATCGACCTCCTTGGGGTCTGTCAGGCAGGCCGGGTCCAGGCGTCCCAGGGCGATCGCGTCCTCGACGTCGTGGACGGAGTAGCCGACATCGTCGGACAGGTCCGATGATCCTGTGCCTCGATGCAGCGCCTGCCCTCCGGGGCCCCCGACGCATCCAGGCGAAGATCTCGGCGTCGTCGTCGTAGGCGGAGTACTTGCGCGCACTGCGCCCGCTCGAGTCCACCCGGCCCCCTCCCCTTGAGCCACGGGTACTTCGCGACGGCATCGAGGCTGGCGCGCGTCAGGTTGACGCCGACCGGCCTCCCGGCCGCATCAAGGGTCTTGGGCTCCAGCCGGGTGAGGATCCGGAAGGTCTGGGCATTGCCCTCGAAGCCCCCGATCTGGCGGGCCACGACGTCGAGCGCCTTCTCACCGTTGTGCCCGTAGGGAGGGTGGCCCAGGTCATGGGACAGGCAGGCGGTATCGACGACGTCGGGGTCGCATCCCAGCGCCTGCCCCAGGGCGCGCCCCACCTGCGCCACTTCCAGGGAGTGGGTGAGCCGGGTGCGCACGAAGTCGTCAGCAGCGGGCCCCAGCACCTGGGTCTTGGCCCCGCAGGCGCCGCAGCGCCGAGGAGTGCAGGACCCGGGCCCGGTCGCGTTCGAAAGGTGCGCTGAGGGATTCTTCGCCTGCTCGTGAACGAAAAGCGCTCCACGTCCTCGCGACTCGGTATCCCGGCTGGGGCAAAACGTCCGTCCGTCGATACGCACAGGTTCGGATCCAGATTTCTGCGCTGACATAGTCACAAGGTAGCGCAGAAGCGGGTTACCATGGTCGTCACCATTCCGAAACCTCCGACACCATCCCAGGGGAGCACCGGTACCCGATCCCTCCAGCTTGTGGTCACGCGCACCCTCCTCACATCGACGAATCACTTCTTGGACGTCAGTCCCCGGGAGCACAGCGGTGGAAGGGAGACACCTGCCGTGACCACCACCACAACCCTCGTTCACCGACCCTACGACGGTCCGGAAGAGTGGTGGCGCCACGCACTGGTCTACGAGATCCCCTCACCTGCCCTGGGAGCAGCCGAGCTGGACCGCACCGATCCCCATCATCAAGCACGCACTCAACCTGGGCATGGACGCGGTACTCATCCCGTCCGAGCCTGCTCGACATCGACACCGAGATGGACTCGATCCGCCGGGTTCATCGACGAGGCCGAGGGCAGGGGACTGCGCACCATCGTGCGTATCTCCGGCGCGCTCGTCCGATCACGCGGACCCCTACGCCAACAGACCACCGGCTTCGTCACCGGCCTCGAAGGCGCCGCTGACGACCTGCTGCGCCGTTCGGAGGCCTACCTGCAGGCCGGTGCGGCCGGCATCGACCTGGGCACGATCATGCCTCCCCAACTCACCAGGGGAATCCGGCTGGATCGACTCAGCACCCTACTGCGCCATGCTGCACGGCCAGCTGGCCGAGTACGTCGACGAGGGCATCATCGCGCCGACGTGACCGCCGACTACCCGGAGTCACTGCGTCATCACCTCAGGACGACTGGGATGCACCACTCTGCGCGACGACTGTCTGACGCTGACACGGTGGAACGCCGAGTCGCTCACGTCCCACCTGACCCGGTCGCTCGATGAGCACGACCGCTTCGGGCGCCCGCCCCACCTGGCGCTTCCTGCCTCCCTCACATTCTCTCCGAGCACCTGGATCCCGGGCGACAGGCAGCGCTGGTACTCCGTCAGCCCACGACGAACGGATGCGTCCGAGGGACTCGCGCTGCAGGCCATGATGCTGGCCCCTGCCCGGCTCGTCTCTACCCTACGTCAGGGCGATGAGATCGCCCTGTCCGACTCCGACAAGCCAACCGCTCCCCTGGATCTGGCCGAGATGGTGGCTGAGCACACGCAGGTGCAGTCCTCTCAGTTCAGGTCCCCGACTGCGACCGTGCGCCACGCGGCCCACGTGCGTGCACGAGTACAACCTGGCCTGCGCACCCCTGGCCTTCGTCACCGGGCTGGAGTGGTGCCCGCCCCAGAGCCCTCTCGCTTTCCTGGTGCGTCGGCGTCCTGGTGGTCGTCAACACCTCGGACTCCCCGGTCATCTTGCCGGCCGAGGCCAAGGTGCTGCTCTCGTCCCAGCCCCTGCGCCGGGAGGAGGGACAGCTCATCTCGTTCCTCCGGCGACGACGACGTGGCTGGAGGCCGCAACCGTGGCCTAGAACACTACGGATGCAAGTTTCATTCAGTCTCTTGCAATCTTTGCATTAAGCCGAGTTAAATTGTGGTGCCAGGCGAGGAACTCCTCGCTGCGGATCTGATTCGAAGGAGAATCCCTCTGGCACCCACCCGCCGGTCCTTCCTGACGATGTGCCACCGTGGCCGCCACCGTGCCAACGTTGGCCGCTTGCTCCAGCTCGCGCAATGCCGCCGGGCGCTGGCCGCCTCGGGCGGCGCGCACTCAGCAGGCGTCCTGACGCTCTCGGAGGCGACTCCGATGCCGACCTGGTCATCTGGGCTGATCAGAAGAAGGCGGACTCGCTCAAGGAGATCGCCAGACCTGGGGGCAAGCAGCAGGGCATCTCGGTGGCGGTCCAGACCGTCGCCAATGACTCTGCAGCCCAACTTCATCACCGCCAACCAGGCCGGCAACGGCCCCTGACATCGTCCTCGGGCGCACACGACTGGATCGGCAACCTGGTGCCAGAACAGCGCGATCCGGCCGGTCGTCCTGAGCCCCGAGGCCGAATCAACTATCTCCGACATCGCGCTCAAGGCGGTCACCCTACGACGGCCAGATCTCACGCAACGCCCTACGCCGTCGAGTGCCTGGGCTGTTCGTCAACAAGGCACTGACCTCAGGTCACCGAGCCGGCCAGCATTGAGGAGATGGTCGAGGCCGGCAAGGCGGCCGGAACCGAGCTCGTCCTGTCGCAGGCCATCGACGAGAAGGCGATGCCACAACATGGAGCCGATCTACACCGCCGCCGGCGGCTACATCTTCGGCAAGAACCTGACGGCTCCTACAATCCCAATGACCTCGGTATCGGCAAGGAGGGATCCATCAAGGGCCGCTGAGAAGATCGGCCAGCTCGGCCAGCAGGGAGTCCTAGGAAGTCAGTCACGACCGCCAACCACATTTCCCTGTTCACCGACGGTAAGGCTCCTACCTCATCTCCGGGCCATGGGCCCTGGCGGACATCAAGAAGGCCGGCATCGACCACCAGCTCACTCGGGATTCCGGGCTTCAAAGACATCAGAGGGACAGCCAGGCCGCCCCTTCGCCGGCGTCAACTGCTTCTATCGTCGCCTCCAACGGAAGAACAAGGCCTTCGCCGAGACCTTCGTGGCCGATGCCGCCAAGGATATGACCTTCGCGGCTTCGATGTTCCTCGCAACGAGCTGCACCGGCCCAGAAGGACCTGGCGGAGAAGCTCAAGGGCGGAGCAGCCCCGGACATGGTCACCTTCGCGGAGCTCTCCGCCCAAGGCCGACCCCATGCCCGCGATCCCCGCCATGTCCTCAGTGTGGGAACCCCTTGGACGCGCCCAGGCCAACATCGTCGCGGGCGCCGATCCCCGCCAGCACCATGACCGGGGTCGTCGAGACCATCAAGGCGTCGATCGAGGGCTCGATAAACCGCCTCGACGCCGAAGAGCGGAACGCTTCTCCACGCACCGACTCATTCCTCATACTGCTTTCCCACTTCTGGAAAGGACCCGCAGATAATGACGTCCGCATCCACCGATCCCCCGAGGGAGAAGACCACGACCATCAGAGGTCTCGTCGGTCGCATCATGGTGCTGTCCCTCACGCTGGTCGCAGCGATCTACCTCGTCCCGCTTCTTATCGCCTATCGGATGTGGTTGTGGCTGGGAATCGTCGTCCCTCGACCACGGGGGCCATGTTCCTGCTGTACTCGACCAAGAGATTCGTGCCCGCCAAAGTACCTCTTCCCCGGCACGTTCTTCCTCACCGTCTTCCTCATCGTCCCCATCGTGCTGACCATTCAAACCTCGCTTCACCAACTTCGGGGACGGGTACCGCGGGACCAAGAGGAGGCCATCGCCTCCATCACCAACAATCCATGGTCCGCACGGAGGACTCTCCCACCTATGGTCTGTCAGTCGCGACCGACGGCGACGTCACCAGGGGCCCCTTCTCGCTGTTCCTGGTCAATCCCGCAGACCAAGGAGGTGCTGCGGGGAAGTGACTGGGAAGAAGCTGGAGAAGGTCGACGCTCAGCACCGTCACCGTCGACAACGGCGTGGTGACCAAGGCGGAGGGATACACGATCCTGTCCCCAGGCAGATCAACACCGCCTACGAGGACATCAGCGCCATGTCGGTTCCCTTCACGGACAAGACCACGGTCAAGGTTCAGGGCATCCGGACCGCTTTCGAGGGAACCAAGCGGATGGTCTACAACAAGTCCTCCGACACCATGACCAACACCGCCACCGGCGAGCATCTACTCGGTCAAGAAGGTGGGCCTGTCCGAGCACTTCGTCAACGCCGAGGGAGAGAGCCTGGCCCAGTCCTGGAAGCAGAACGTGGGACTGGCCAACTACTCACGGCTCTTCACTGAGGGCAACCTGGCCTCCCAGTTCCTCGAGGCCTTCACTGGACCATCATCTTCGCCCTGGGCTCGGTGCTGCTCACCTTCGGCCTCGGTTTCTTCTGGCGCTGACCCTCAATGATGATCGCATCAAAGGGTAAGAAGCTCTACCGCTCCCTTCCTCCTGCTGCCCTACGCCGTACCCGGCTTCATCTCGCTGCTCGTGTGGTCGAACTTCGACAACCAGGACTTCGGCCCTCATCAATCGGATGATGCACCTCAGCATCCCGTGGCTGTCCGACCCGACCATGGCTAAGATCGCCGTCCTGCTCACCAACACGTGGATGGGCTTCCCCTACATGTTCATCGTGTGCACCGGCGCTCTGCAGTCCATCTCCGGCGATGTCAAGGAGGCGGCTAAGATGGACGGCGCAAGCGGGCCTGCAGGCCACTGGCGCATCGTCACCCCACTGCTCTGGTCGCCGTCGCCCCTCTGCTGGTGAGGCACCTTCGCCTTCAACTTCAACAACTTCAACGCCATCCAGCTGCTGACCGAGGTGGGCCCTTCCCGGCCGGGAGTACACGCGCGGCGGAACCGACATCCTCATCTCCATGGTCTACCGGATCGCCTTCAGCCGTGCCGGCTCGGACTTCGGATTCGCCCTCGGCCGTCTCCGTGGTCCTATTCGCCGTCACCGGCGTCCTGGCCGCCCTGCAGTTCCGAGCCACCAAGAAGCTCGAAGACGTCAACTGACCCAGCCGACCTCGGAAAGAACATCATCATGAGCACCTCATCGCAGCCCAGTCCCGGTCCGCATCAAACAGGTCCGGACGGCGTCGTCACTCGAGAATCACATGCCGTTCTCACGCTGGTTCCGGGAGATCGGCTGGAGACACGTCGTCGGCGTCATCGCCCTGGTCTTCGCAGCCTTCCCCGTCCTCTACGTCATCTCCGCCTCTCTCAACCCCTGGGCACGGTGGCATCCACCGGCTGATCCCCACCAAGGTGAGTCTGGTCAACTACCAGAACCTGCTGTCAGGGGCGCGAGGCCCATTCCCTGCGCTGGTACCTCAACACGATCATCATCTGCACAGTGGTGGCAACCGCTCAGGTCTTTCCCTGTCCCTGCTGGGGCCTACGCCTTCTCCCGGTTCCGCTTTCACCGGACGCTCGCGGCGGCCTGCTCGCCCTGCTCCTGATTATGATGTTCCCCGCGATCCTGTCCATGATCGCCATCTACGATGATCTCCGACATCGGCCAGGTCGTCCCCTCCTCGGCCTCAACACCCCTGGCCGGCTACAGCCTGGCGCTCATGGGCGGGAGCACTGGGGCAGGTGTGGCTCATCAAGGAACCTTCGACACGATTCCCGCGAGCTCGATGAAGCCGCCATCATCGACGGCTGCACGCACTGGCAGGTCTTCCGCATCATCCCTTCTGCCCACGCTCAAGCCGATCATCGCCACCACCTTCCCTGCTGGCCTTCGTGCTGTCATCAGCGAGTTCCTCTGGGCTCGATCATTCTGACCGACAACTCCCCAGAAGACGCTGGCCGTGGGGCTCTACGGCATGCTCGTCGGCGACCGCTCCAACAACCTGGGCATCTTCGCTGCCGGAGCGGTCCTCACCATGGCCCCGGTGATCGCCCCTGTTCCAGTACCTGCAGCGCTATATCGTCGGCGGATCGATCTCGGTGCGGTCAGGGCTGATCGGGCCGGGCGCCTTGACACCTCCTTCCCGCCCCATCAGCCGGGAATCAGGGCCGACGGCACCACGCACCGTCCCCGGATTCCCGCAAACGACCCTGACCTGCGATGATGGTCAGGGTCGAGGACGACGACGTTCCGCTGTCGGTTCAGGCGAGTCAGCCCTCCATCCTGACCGTTCTTCGTAGGATTCACTCATGCCACAGAGACTCACTCACTGACATCGCCGACCAGGCGGGCGTCTCCACCGCGACCGTCTCCCGCGTGCTCAGTGGAAAGTCCAACGTGGCTGACTCGACCCGTCGGCAGGTAGCTCGCTGCGCTCGACATCCTGGGCTACGAGCGGCCCGAGTCGGTGCACCAGACCTCCCGCGGGCCTCTCATGGGGCTGATCGTGCCTGAGCTGAGCAACCCGATCTTTCCCTGTTCGCCCAGCAGATCGAGACAGCTCCTGGCCCCTCGGGCACACCCCCTGCATGTACCCAGACCCCCGGCGGTCATCAGCGAGGACGAGTACATCGAGATGCTCGTGGACCGCGGCGTCGCCGGCATCATCTTCGTCTCCGGACGCCACGCGGACACCACCGGTGACGTCACCCGCTACCAGCGCCTGCGTGAGCGTGGCGTACCACTGGTGACGATCAACGGCAACGCGCCGACCATCAAGGCACCGGGCTTCGCCACCGATGACCGCCGGGCGACCCGCATCGCGGTGGATCACCTCATCGCCCTGGGTCACCAGCGCATTGGCCTGGCCATGGGGCCAATGCGCATGGTGCCGGCTCAGCGCAAGCGCTCCGGCTACGAGGGACGCCATGGGCGAGGGCCTTCCCGGGAGCCGCTGCGGATCGTGGAGACGCTCTACACCTACGAGGGCGGGCGTCAGCGCAGCATTGCACCTGCTGGAGCAGGGCTGCACCGGCATCGTCTGCTCCTCGGACGTCATGGCCTGGGTGTGGTCCACGGGTGCGCCAGACGGGCAGGTCCGTGCCTCATGACGTCTCCGTCATCGGCTACGACGACTCGCCACTCATCCCCATGACGGACCCGCCGCTGACCACGGTGCGTCAGCCCGTGGAGTCCATCTGCCGGGCGGCACGTCTCACGCTCCTCGCGCAGCTCAACGGGCAGCGGCCGAGCCGACACCGAGATGCTCTTCGCCCCCGACCTCATCGTGCGCGACTCGACTGCCGCGGCCCCTCATCGACTGAGCCCCTGGTGGCCGGCAGCGGCGCGCTGACGCCAGTGCCCGGTCAGCGCGACCACGTGCGGGCCAACCGGGCAGCCCCGAGGTCTGTCAGCCGTGCCTCCAGCCCGTGGGAGTCAGTCGCTTCCCAGGGCTCGGCGGCGTGGGCCTCCTGCAGGCCGTAGGCGTTGGTAGACACCGGCTGCGGCCAGCTCGCCGCGACTGACGGCGCAGCGCCCGCACACCAGGATGCACTGGCTGTGCCTGCGAGGCGGCGTGCTGGCCCGACGACGCCGCACGACGCTATCAGCCAGGACGTCGTAGAGCTCTCCCCAGGCCGAGACCACGAGGTCCTGGCCGTGAGGCCGCCCTCGCTCAGACCGAGGATCTCAGCCATGATTCGCGCCCGGGCCGCGCCCACGCTCCCAGGGCCCGCAGCGACAGTGCGCTGCCCCCGCCCGCCCGGTCCCCAGGTCGACACGCTCAGGCGAGCCGCCCATCCACATCCGCCGCGTGCGCGGAGGCGGACGGCCTGGCGCCGTCGAGTGCAGAGACGACAGGCAGACTCTCTGCCCTGCCACGAGGCCACCGGGATCCGGAGGTCGTCGGCCGCCCTGACGCTTTCCATTGCCTTGGCGCAGGCGCGGCGGTCCAGTTCCTGGGCCCGCCCGGGCTGATGGAGGTGATATCGTCAGTGCCGCCCCGGCACCGTTCATGCCTCCCAGGGCGATGTCAGTCGGCAGGAGCCAGTCCCGAGGCTGCGATGCGACAGCAGGTCCATGGCAGCTCAGCGAGGCCGCCGAGCGCATCGATGGCTCCCAGGCCCCCGTCGTGGACGGCGGAGCGCGACATCCCACCACAAGCGTGTCCAAGGGGCCGGTACGGCTCAGGGCTGCACCGATGACTTCTCCCAAACCGGAGGTGCTGCCCTGCAGCGCCTCCTGGGCCGCCTCATCTGGATCTGCAGGGAAGCGCCAGGAGACGGGCGGCGTCCAGGAACCAGGTGCTCGCTTCTGCGGTGCCGGCTCCCCGGATCGTGAGGGCCTGGGAACCAGACGCACCAGGTCGACCTCTCCTGACCTGTCCGAGCGGGCCCCGCCCCTGAATGGCCTCCCGGGAGGCGACCTGATCGGGCGATCACCTGCGCCGAGCCCGGTCCGCCGTCCGCCATGGGCAGCAGGGTCGAGGAGTCACGGCGGGCGCGCGCCGCCAGCCACGCGCCAGAGCCGGGCGACCCGGCCCGGGGCAGAGCCAGTTCCCGAGCCCGCCAGAGGCACTCCAGCGGGCTCGGGCCACAGGCTCACCAGGGGCGAGCGAGAACCCTCACGTGTTCGTTCTCCGGTGGCGGGCGCGTTGAGCACTGGCCGTCATGAGCCGATGGCGCCGCTCAGACGGGCCAGGAGGAGGGCCTCGGCAACCACGATGCGCTCGAGCTCGCCCAGGTGCATGGACTCGTTCTCGCTGTGGGCCCGGGTGTCGGGGTCCTCGATCCCGGTAACGAGCACCTGGGCATCCGGGAAGGTCTCCTCGAGGGGTGGCGATGAAGGGGATGGATCCGCCCTGCCCTGATGTTGACGGCCTCGGTGTCCCAGGCGGTGGACGGGGCCCAGTGGGCTGCCTCGGAGGCGGGGTGACCTCGGAGCCGTCGAAGGCCGGCCCAGCTTCGCGGCCGGTGACGGTCAGGCGGCCCCGAAGGGCACGTGCTTCTCCAGGTGGGCGACCAGGGCCTCCTGGGCCGCGGCCGGATCCTGCCCAGGGTGCGATGCGCAGCGAGAGCCGGGCCGTGCACGAGGGGCCAGGGACGTTGCCGGCCAGCTCCAGGGCGTGACGTCCATGCCGATGAGCGTCGCGAGGCTTGGTCCACAGCCGGGCAGTGAGGTCGCTGGTGCCGGAGGCTCGACGCCGTCGAGAATGCCGGCGTCGGCGCGAAGTCGGCCTCCGGGTAGTCGGAAGTCGGCGTCGGCCTGGGACCGGCTGACCAGTCCGGCCACGGCGACGTCACCGGCGTCGTCGTGGCAGGAGGCGATCAGTCGGCACATGGCGGTGGCGGCATCCAGCACAGGGGCCGCCGTACATGCCGGAGTGAAGCGCGTGGTCGAGCATGTCGAGACGAACATCGACCTGGACGACGCCGCGCAGCGAGGTGGTCAGGACGGGACGCCGACCTTCCAGTTGGAGGAGTCGGCGACCACGATGACGTCGGAGGCCAGGCGGTCGCGGTGGTGGTCAGGAAGTTTCTCGAAGGAAGGACTGCCGACCTCCTCCTCACCCCTCGATGAAGACCGTCACGGAGCAGGGCAGCTCGCCGTCGGCCAGGGACGCCAGGGATGCGCAGGGCATGGGCGTGGATGATGACGCCGGCCTTGTCGTCAGCGGTTCCGCGTCCGAAGAGCCGCTCCCCGCGCCGCTCGGCGGTGAAGGGTCGGCCTGGTCCCCAGCCGGTCGGGTCGCACGACGGGCTGGACGTCGTGATTGGGAGTAGAGCAGGACGTGCGGGCTGCCCTGGGGCCCGGCCTTGTGGGCGAGGACGGCGGGCCTACCGGGGTGCCGTCAGGGGCGGGCACCGAGAGGATCCCGGCATCCAGACCGCTGTCGCGCAGGGAGCGCGGCCACGGCCTCGGCGGAGCGCTGGACCTCGGACTGGTCGTGGCTGGAGGCGGAGACCGAGGGAATCGCGACCAGGTCCGTCAGGTCGGAGACGATGGTGGGCATGGAGGTGTGCACGGCGGTGCGCACGGCATCAACGGTGATCATGGTTTTCAGGGTATCTGCGCCGCTGCCGCTAGTCTGGCACCGTGAGCCTGTTCTAGAAGCGCAGCCAGACCCCTGAGCCGGAGCCCGTGGCCGAGCCTCCCCAAGCCCGAGGCAAAGGGACGCCCCACGCCCCGGCGCAAGGACCAGCAGGCCAAGAACCTGCACCCCGTGGTCCCCAAAGGACCGTGCAGGCCGCCAAGCGGGAGGCGCGGGCGGCCCGTGACGAGGCCTGGAAGCGCCAGAACGAGGCGATGGTCACCCGGTGAGGAGAAGCACCTTCCATCCCGTGAGAAAGGGCCGATCAAGCGCTACATCCGCGACTTCGTTGATGCGCGCTTTCAACCTGGGCGAGTACTTCATGCCCTCATCTTCGTCCTGCTCATCATCTCCTTCGGGTTCAGCCGTATCCTGCCCCAGTACCCGCTGGTCAGCTTCACACGTGCTGGCGATGAACGGCTACCTGCTGCTGGCGATCGCCGATGCCGTCTGGTGCTGGGCGCGCTGCGCCAACGCCTCGTCGAAGTTCGGTCAGCGAGCGGTCAGGACGAGGGGACGATCCTCTTCTACATCATGTCGCGCTGCTTCACGCTGCGGCGCTGGCGCCGTCCGGCCGCCCTGGTCAAGTCGGGGCCAGTACCCGTCCTGACCTCCGCTTTCCCCGGCGGGCACATGGGGCGAGCAGCCGGTAGTCTCCATGGGAGCGCTCGAGAAAAACGGGAGTCGCCCTGCAGGCGGCGGAGCCGGCTGGCCAGGGCAGGGGCCTGCTGATCCGCCCGGCCAGGCCGGGACCGTTGTAGATGAAGGCCGTGTGAGGCCTGGAGCAGGTCCGCTCCGGCGTCGAGCATGAGCTCGGCGTCCATGATGGAGGAGATGCCGCCCGACGCCGATGATGGTGGGCCCCTCCCCAGCCCGCTGCGCAGGCGGCGCACGACCTCCAGGGAGCGGGGCAGAAGAGGCGCACCGGACAGACCGCCCTCCCCCAGGTCGTGGTCGATGGTGGTGTTGGTGGCCACGACCCCGTCCAGCCCCAGGTCCAGGACCAGGTCGCGCGACGGCGTCGAGATCCTCATCGGCAAGGTCCGGGGCGATCTTGACCAGGAGCGGGACGTGGCGCCTGGCGGCGCGATCCGCGGCCTCGCGCACCGCCTCGAGGATCGGGCGCAGCGCCTCGACGCTCTGCAGGCTGCGCAGCCCGGGGGTGTTGGGGCTGGAGACGTTGACGACGAGGTAGTCGACCCAGCGGGCCACCGCCGCGGCCGAGTAGCGGTAGTCCTCAACCGCGTCCTCAAGCGGGCGTCACCTTGGTCTTGCTGATGTTCGCGCCGACGACGATGGAGCGCCCTCGCGGGTGCGGCGCAGGCGCGCAGCCGCTTGGCGGCCTCGTCCGCCCCGGAGTTGTTGAAGCCCATGCGGTTGCGCACGGCCCGCATCTGCGGGTAGCGCCACATGCGGGGCTTGTCGTTGCCGCCCTGGGGCACGGGCGGTGAAGGTGCCGACCTCGATGAAGCCGAAGCCGAGCATGTCCAGGCCCTCGACGGCCTGCCCTCCTTGTCCATGCCCGGCTGCCAGCCCCAGGACGCCGGGACGGGGACGGGCGAAGGGGCCGCCCTGGTTGGCCGAGGGCACGGGGAAGACCGGGCCGGCGCCCCCACATCTGGCGCACCACGTCCCTGACGAGGGGGACCTTGCCGGTGACCTCGATCGCGTCCATGCACACGTCGTGGATCAGCTCGGGGTCGATACGGGTCAGGACGGTCTTGTACAGCAGGTCGTAGAGCACGGTGCCAGGCTACCCCGGCACGGTTGGCACGGGACTCCGCAGCCGCGCTCGGTCCCGAGCAGTCTCGCTCTGGTGGTCCCTTGCTTCGCGCCGGGGCGGTATCACGGTAGCGTGGGGTGCAGTTCGAGCCTCATCGCAGGCGTGTTCTCAGAGGTGGTCCGTGTCCTTCAACCGCGATATCCAGATCGATCCCCAACCGGGTCCAGACCCGTTCCGGCGGAGGCCGGGGCGCGATGATCGGCGGCGGCTCGATCCCTGACCGTCATCGCCGTCGTCCTCATCTCCCAGCTCACGGGGGTGGACCTGTCCTCCATGCTGGGGGCGCAGCAGCAGACCGGACGACGACGTCGACGGCCTCGTCGATCGATACCTCCGTCTGCACCAGCGGGGACAGTGCCAACAAGTACACCCAGTGCCGCATGGTGGCCACCGCCGAGTCCCTCGACGCGGTGTGGACGGATCAGCTGCCCGCCCAGGCGGGGCTCAAACCACGCCAAGCCCGAGTTCGTCCTGTGGGACGGCACCCAGATCTCCTCGGCCTGCGGCAACGCCTCCTCGGCGGTGGGGCCCTTCTACTGCTCAGGGGACCAGACGGTCTACCTGGACATGAGCTTCTTCTCCGAGATGGAGAAGTCCCTGGGGGCCACGGACACGCCCTGGCGGAGGAGTACATCGTGGCCCATGAGTTCGGCCACCATATCCAGCACCTGACCGGGCAGATGGCCAAAGGCCGACCGCTCGGGCAGCGGCGCGACGTCGGACTCGGTGCGCCTGGAGCTTCAGGCGGACTGCTACGCGGGAATCTGGGTCAACCACGCCTCCTCCACCCCCGACCCGGAGACCGGCAAGCCCTTCCTCAACCGTCCCCAGCAGCGAGGAGATCAGCGGCGCCCTGGGAGCGGCCGAGGCCGTCGGGCGACGACCACATCCAGGAACGGGCGAAGGGGCACGTCGACTCGACACCTGGACCCACGGCTCCTCCGAGCAGCGCGTGCGCTGGTTCACCACCGGGATGAACTCCGGCTCGGTGCAGGCCTGCAACACCTTCGCCGTCGACGCCTCCCAGCTCTGAGACGGACGCGGCGACGCCGTTCGTCGCCTCACTCGTCTCCCTCCCCACCGATCTCTCGGTCTGACGGGGCCCGCCGCCTTCTGAGCGGCGGGCCCCGTTTGCGTGCGACGTGGCGTCACACCCGACAGTGTGTTCATGACGCATTCACGTCACCGGTGACATCACCGGTACCGGCCCTTCAGGAGGACACCATGACCACGGCACTCATCGTTGTTGAGTCCTACTTCGGCAATACCCGGCCATCGCCGAGGCCGTCGCCGCCGATGATCGAGGGCGGCGTCGAGGCTCAGGTCGTCGACGTCTGCCAGGCCCGAGTGCCCCTGCCCGCAGACCTGGATCTGCTCGTGCTGGGAGCCCCACCCACAACCGGGCCTGCCGACTGCGGTCCACGCGAGCCAAGGCCCGTGAGCAGGCAGGGGTCGGGCGAGGCATCCCCACGGGATCGGCGAGTGGCTGGCGACCACGGCGATCCCGGCATCCACTCGACGCCGCTGCCTTCGACACGGTCATCTCCAAGGGGCTGGCTCAGCGGTTCAGCGGCCAAGGCGATTGCCAAGGCGCTGCAGCGGCAGCAGGGTCGGCGGACGGTCGTCGGTCAGGAGCTTCGTGGTCACGGCGAGCAAGGGTCCACTGGCCGACTGGCAGAGAGACCGACGCCCACAGCTGGGGACGCGAGCTCGCGGCTTCGGCGAACGACGGATAGCGACTGCGCCTTCGCGACAACTGCGCATCGCATCATCGGAAAGGAAAAGCAACAACATGACAGCAACGAACCAGGACAAGTCGACCCGGCCAGCAGCTGAGCGGACGAAACATCGCCGGAGCGTGCCTGGCCGTCTGCGGCCTCCCTCATCATCATCTGGGGAGGACGCTCGAGTCCGTCAACGTCACTGAGCCCCCAGACTTCATGAGCCTTCGCCGTCAGCGGCTGCTGATCGTCGCCGCCGGGGCATGCCTGGCGACGGCACTTCCTCGCGCTGCTCGCGTCACGCTCATCTGGCTGGCAACGCTGACGTCGATGCTCTATCTGTTCATCATCGGCATGGCGGTCATCGTGTCCCTCGATGAGCTGCGTGATGATCGCCGGGATCGCCGCCTGGCTGACCATCAGAATCCTGAGATGAGGTAGGCGGCCGCCTCGGTGCGGTGACGACGGGTAGACGGCGAAGTCGCTTCCGGAACGATTCAGACCGAACCGGCTTGCCGTCTCTTCCCGGGTGGTTCAGTAGTAGCGCCACTGCCGCATGTCTCGGTTGTAGACCTCGACGATCCGCGGATGCAGGAGGGTGGAGGGCTCCATGGTCTCGGTGCGGGCCGGTTTGGTTCGCATGATGAACTCCAGGGTCTTCCGGTCCTGGTAGGTCAGTCCCTCGGGCAGCGGCTGGCTGATGAGGTTCTGCGGCGTCTTGGTGGACAGCACGAAGCCCCACTCCCCGAAGGAGGGATGTTGGTCGAGAAGGGCAGGATCTGCTCGATCCGGTTGGGAGCGGCAACGGTGCTGGCCACTGTGGAGAAGGCGTGGGGTGAGAAGAAGGTGGAGGTGGCCTGGGTGACCATGACGCCCTCGGGTGCCAGCCGTGCCTCGATATTCCGGTAGAACTCGGTGGAGTAGAGCTTGGCGAGCTTCTCGTTGGAGGGGTCGACCAGGTCGACGAGAACGACGTCGTAGGTCGCCCTCGGAGTCTCTGGACGTAGTGAAGGCGTCGTCGTTGACGACGCTGACCCTGGGGTCGGACAGGGATGCCTTGTTGAGGTCCTTGAGCAGGCGGTTGCTTCGCGCCAGCTCGGTGACGCCAGGGTCGATGTCCACGATGGTGACGTCCGTGACGCTGGGGTAGCGCAGGATCTCCCGGGCCAGCAGACCGTCACCGCCACCCGAGCACGAGGACGTGGGCGGGATCCTTCACCGAGGTCATGGCGCTGGCGGACAGGGTCTCGTGGTACCTGGCCTCGTCCAGGCTGGAGAACTGGAGCTGTCCGTTGAGGTACAGGCGCAGGTCGTCCTGGTAGTCGGTGAGGACCACCTTCTGGTAGGCGGTCTGCTGGTAGTAGACGACCGGGTCGTTGTAGGTCAGCGCCTCCACGCTGCGCTCGATGCGGCTGGCGGCCGCGAACATGCCGACCAGTGCCACGACGACGGCGGTGGCCGCCCACAGGATCTTGCGCGGTGTGCGCACCTGGAGCAGGACGAGCACCGCGACCAGGACGTTGAGCGCCCCCTACCAGGTAGGCCCCGCGCATGAGGCCGAGCTGCGGAGGAGGATCAGGGGAAGACCAGGGAGGCCACCAGTGAGCCGAAGTAGTCGATGGCCATGACCTTGCCGAGCAGCTCGCTGGTCGAGCGGCGCCCGAAGGCGGCGAAGGTCCCGCACCAGCAGCGGGATCTCCAGGCCGATGAGGATGCCGATGGTCAGGCTGATGCCGCCGAAGACGACCCAGTGCAGGCGGGTGCGCCCGAAGGCCAGGTACAGCAGGAGGACGGAGTTGCCGCCGATGAGGCCCAGAAAGCACCTCGCTGACGCCGAAGACGACCGCTGGTGCGGCACGGAAGCGGTTGACCAGCAGCGAGCCGATGCCCCATGCCGAACAGGGTGATACCGGTGGCGAGGCTGAAGCTGAGGACGGAGTCGCCCAGGAGGTAGGAGGCGGCCGTGCCCAGGATGAGCTCGTAGATGAGCCCGCCGATCGCGGCGAGCAGGGCCGCAGTGAACAGGGCGACGTTCTCCCGTCGTCCCGATTCGGCCATGGGTCATGGTGAGCCGCTCAGCTCAGGATGGTGGCGGCGATGATGATGGCGATGGCCATGCGCCGTGCCGGCGAAGGCGAGCCCCCAGGCCGATGTTCTGATCCTCGATGAGCTCGCGCCTGAGATCAAGACGGAAGATGCGGTTGACGAGCAGCGCGAACACCATGAGCAGGACTGACCCGAGCACCGCGTAGACGATGGTGCCTGAGCAGTGACTGCCAGTTGAGGTCGACCGATGAGTGGTGAGCGATGGTCATGAGCGACATGTCTTCTCCTTCGTGTATGACCGTCGAGGGGATGAGATCAGTGGGCTCCAGGTCATTTTCCGACGCCGCCGCCCTCCGCCGCCGTAGACCGAGCGGTTCCGAAGACGGAAACCGCCTCCGCAGGAAAGAAACCCTCGTCGTCATCGATCCACTCGAGCACGCCACCAGCACGACGAACATCAGGACTGATCCAGAATAGGGTGCCCCAGCTTCCGTTCGTACCCCGAGATAAAGGCCGCGAGGAGACCACCGCGCAGAGCCTTCGTGCGACGCCTGGGTATCCACCACGGTCGAGTCACGGGTCGACCGAAGACCCTGTACTGCTTCGAGGAGGACAGAGCTGTTTCGCAGATAAGCTCTCGGGCGTCCCGGGAGGCGATGCGCATCGATCACGATGCTGGACAGCGGCCCTCGCGCATCCACCACGCGGAGCTCGACGCATGTCGTTGTTGTGGAGCCCCTGTCGGATGTCGGGATGGCTCCAGTCTCGTGGTCGATCTCAGCACGGCGTACATCCTGTGACCTCGACGGTATACGGTCGAGCCATTGACTTCAGCTGCCGGGTCGACCGACTCGAGCGAGCGCGGATCGATCGCCGGCTGAACAGGAACCGGCTCGTGAAGAACCACCTTGTTGGTATCTCGACTGATCTCCAGCCAGAGCTCTCTACCGTCGTCGTCGATCAGGCGCCACTGCTCCCGCCGACGAAGCGCCGACTTCCCTGATCCCGTCGCTTCCAGGACAACTCGCCCCATGACGGTGTAGTAGCGGCGCTTCTTCCTCAGGGGAACCGCGAAGCGTCTCACCGACTCTCAGATCGCCTCTGACACTCACAGCGTGATCTCCCGAGCTGGTCACTGCTGGGCCTCGCAGGCGCCTGCGCACCAGCTCCCCCACCGCCTCGATCTGGGCAGGGGGTCAGCGTGCGACAGCTGGTGAGCGTCACGTAGCCGGTGCCGGACTCCGGGCCAGGTGTGGGCGGCGATATGCGACTCGGACAGAATGATGACGGCGCTCAGCCCTGGGGCTCGAACCGGTGGTGAGCAGCTGGAGACGGCTGTCAGTCCCTGCCTCCTGGGCGGCGTCGAGGAGAATCGACTCGACGGTGGGGAGGTCGTTGAGCGCATGCGGCTCGGCCCCACTGATCTTGTAGCTGACAGAACACAGGCTCACCGCACTCACGCGAGCACGGTAGCAACGAGGGCAGGCAGCCCGACAAACGGGCGAGGTCCCCATCCTCGCCTCCCGCCGTCGACAACGCGACGCATGTGGAATGCCTCACCGATGGGGCGTGGGCCTACTTGCCGACTCCACCTCCGCCGCCTCCGTAGACCGGGCGGTGACGATAGCTCCGTGAGGAGCCCGAGTGCGAGGTGCTGGTGGGATCGGCGCCGCCATTGAACGGCCAGGTTGGAGCAGGCGGAGAACAGTCCGACGACCAGGCACGATACTGACGAGGGCGGCGATGACAGCGCATCCGATGTTCCGGGCCGGTTCTTCCGAGCGACAGATCGGCTGTTGTACAGGACGCGCCCGAAGAGCTGCTTCTGCTGCGCAGTGGACAAGGGAGGTCTTGCGGTAGGCCAGGAGGTCACGGGAAACGGTGGCTGTCGATGGTCAGTCTGCTGGTCACACCGGCCGGGTCTGTCAGCCGCAGCTCGACGTAGGTCATGGTCTCGCCGATGTTCAGCGGGCACACCGGAGAGCCGATGGCGTTCTCGAGGGTGCCGGTGGTGACCTCCCTCAACGATGAGCCCTGGTGCAGGAGCGCCGTTGATCGTCAGCTGCATCGTCTGGCCGACGGTCAGGGGCCCACGGCTCGATCGTCTCCCTGCAGACGAACGGGCTCGTAGAAGAGGACTCGCCGGGGATCGTGGTCGATCTCGACCCAGGTGTCGGCGTTGCTGGCACCCGATGAGCTGCCACTCCTCCCAGTAGTAGAAGCAGTGGTCCTGGGTGTCCCACTCCTGAAGAGCAGGCAGCCTCTGACCGACAGGGGCGCCCTGCACTTCCCTGCAGCATGTCGCCGACCTGCAGGTTGCCTCGCGTGCCGTTCACCAGGACCCTCCCGCCTGCGCAGGACAGAGACGGGGCAGCCGCTGCCGTCGGTACCCTGATCCCGCCTGTCATCACGCGGGCACAGTAGCAACGTGGGCATGCCCCGGCAAACGGGTTCGCACTCCCCATGGTCCCGCCCCACCAACGTGGATCCGAGCGGCTCAGTGATCCCGGGTGCCCGTGTGAGACTGTCCCTATGCGCGTTGCTGAGATCGCAGAGCTCACCGGGACGACGGTGCGCACGGTGCGCTACTACCACTCGCTGGGGCTGCTTCCGGTTCCCGATGAACGTGGTGGTTGGCGCGACTACGACCTGAGCCACGTGGCCCGGCTCTCCCGGATCCGCTGGCTGGTCCAGGCCGGGCGTGTCCCTGGAGACCATCAGGCGCGTCCTCGACGAGTCCCGAGGCGACCGGCGTCGAGCAGATCGACGACGCACCCGCGGCCGAAGCGGTTGAAGCGCGTTCGGCGGCCGGTTCCGTGTGTCGAGGACCTGGCCGGGGCCCTGGCCGCCGTGGAGGATCACCTGGCCGAGGTGACCAGGCAGAGAGACATGCTCGCCGGTCTGCTGGAGCGAGCCAGGACTGGTTCGACTGTCTCACCGATGTCCCCGCGTATGGCGGCCTTCTTCGACCGGCTGGAGCAGGCCGCTCCCGATGAGGCTACCCGCTGCGCGTGCGCAAGGAGCGGGACCTGACCGACCTGGCCTGCTACCGCGGCCAGATGCCGCCGGAGGCGGAGTTCCTCTCGTCGACCCGGATCCTCGCTACGACGCCGAGTCACTGGCCCTCTACTCCCAGGATCCGGCCGAGCTGTCAGACGCGCAGATCGAGCAGCGCGCACGGGACATGAGTGTCCCGACTGGAGGCTCGGCTGACACCTGAGCACCTTGCGGACCCTGGCGAACAGCGTCGACACCGAGGCGGTACAGGCGCTCTTCCGCCTCATCGCCACCACCGGCTACCCTGACGCACGACTCACCCGGACCTTGGAACGGGAGTTCCTCACCGCGATCGATCGATGGCGCCCGAGCGAGTAAGCGGCAGCTTTGCCCGGATGCTGCCGCGTCGGCTTTGCGTACGACGCAGCGTCACACCTCACCCTGGGGTCATGCCAACGATCGCAGCCTCCCCTTCAGCGTCCGTACTGCCCGCACGGCATCACTCCCCCTGCCATCGACGCTCAGGGCTGGTCAAGACCTTCGGCTCCCTCCGCGCGCTCGACGGTCTCGACCTGAGGTGGAGACGGGCGGATCCACGGTTTTCCTGGGCCCCAACGGTGCGGGGAAGTCGACGACGATCCGCGTCCTTCTGGGCATGTACCGCCGCGACAGCGGCGTGGTGCGGGTTCTGGGCATGGATCCGCGCTACGACGCCGAGCGGATCACACGTCGGTGCGCCTACGTTCCCGGAGACGTGGCGCTGTGGCCCACGCTCACGGGGCGCAGACCGATGCCCTCGCCGCCCTGCGCGGCGGGCGGGACCGGGCACGTGAGGCCGAGCTCATCGAGGCCTTCCGCCTGGATCCCCATAAACCGGTCCGCTCCTACTCCAAGGGCAACCGGCAGAAGGTCATACTCGTGGCCGCGCTGGCCGCGCCATGCGACCTGGTGATCCTCGATGAGCCGACCTCCGGACTCGACCCGCTCCAGGCGGAGGTGTTCGTGGAGGCTGTGCGGTACGCGGCCGGCCAGGGGCGCACGGTGCTCATGTCGAGCCACATCATGGCCGAGGTCGACCGCCTGTGCGACTCGGTGACCATCATCAAGGACGGGCGAACCGTGGAGTCGGGCCGGCTGGAGGAGCTGAGGCACCTACGCGCCTCCCGGATCACCTGCGTGCTGCCTCCCGAGCAGAGCTCGTCTCCCGGCCGACGTCGGTGGGTCGCGGTTACCGCGCCGAGCGCGCGCCCAACGGAGACCGGCCAAGCGATCCCGCCTCGCCCCAGCCCGACGCCGAAGGGCGCCTGAGCGTTTCGGTTCCCGCGCGACCGCGTCCCGGTGACGTTGCAACGGCTGCTGGCTGCAGGCGCTCAGGAGGTCACCTGCACCCCGGCCTCCCTGGACGAGGTCTTCCTCCAGCACTACGAGGCGGCGGCACGATGAGCGCTGCCGTGCGCAGCTCTCGCTGCGATCTGGCAATCGGTCCGTCTGGCGGTATCCCAGGATCGGGTCTGGCTCATGGCACTGCCCGTGGTGACCGGGCTCATGACCGCACTCGCTGGCTCGAGCTACGGCGACACCTACGCCTCACCGGAAGACCTGGCCCGGGCAGTGGCCTCGGCCCAGGTCTCCGATACCTCCCGCTTCCTCTACGGCGGACTCTCCGCCTCGGCGGGCATCGTCCAGGTGGCGGCGTGGGGAGCTCGGAGGGCTGACATGCCTGGTGCTGAGCGTCGTCATCTCCTGCGCTCGATCTCGCTGACGCGCGCCGCGGAGGACCTGGGGCGCACCGAGCTGCTCCGTTCGACGGGAGCCGGCTCCCTGCGGCGGGACTGGTGGGACAGGGACTCGTCACTGGTCCTCCAGTGCCTGCTCCTGGGAATTGGAGCAGGTGCAGGGCTGCTCGCTCTGGAGGAGGCGGATGGCACCGACGCCGCGACCTATGGGCGGTACTCACTGCCAACCGTCCTGACGGTGTCCTCGCGGCGCTCGTCGTGGCGCAGCCTGGCTCCCGATGCCGCCGCGGGCCGCAGCATCGCACTGGGCGTGGTGGGCCCCTGTACGCGGGCAACGGGATGAGTGCTCCAAGGACTGGGACTGGGCGGGATGGGTCTCACCCTTCCGTCTGAGGACGGCGGCGGATCCCGGCGGTGAACAACTCCTGACCCCCATCCCTCATCGCGGTAGCGGCCGGCATCGTCGTGCTGGCGCTGGCTCGGGGTGCTGGCCTCTCGCAGAGATCTCGGGTCAGGGGCTGGTGCAGCTGCTCGTGAGGCGCTCGTCATCGCTGAGGGTCAGTGGACTCCTGACTTTGGCCATCAGGCTCAGCAGCAGGCGCCAGTGCTCTGGCATGGGCGCTCCTGGTCTCGCTCGTGGCCGGGGTGCTGGTGTCGATGGGCGGCGACGTCGTCGATCCGGCCCGGCAGGGGCGGTATCAGCGGAGGATCCCTGGGGATCGCTTCATCCGGAGACGATCGGGCGAGGCATTTCCTGAGGTACATCGGGCAGCTCGCCGGAGCAGCTGGCCGCAGCCCAGGGCGTGTCGCTGGCGCTGCGCCACAGCGGTGATGAGCGCTCCGGACGCCTGGAGACGGCGGTGGCCACCGGGAACCGGCCTCTGCGGGATTCTGCTCGCTCATGGCTGGTGGCCGCGCTCGGGATCCGGGCTGACGCTCATCTGCGCGACGTTAGCGGCCGGGTACGTCGGGTCGCTCCGAGCTGGATACGGACATGATCGACGCCGTGCGCTCTGGTAGCCGGCCAGTGGCCCGCCGCTCTGGCGTCGGCGGCGATCGCCACGGCGCTGTGCGGGGCGTGGCCCAGGGGACGCGGGACTCGCTTGGGGCTCCAGTGCTGGCGGGGCTGGGGAATCGCGCAGCTCGGCGGCGTCCTCGATCTGCCCGACGTGGGGTTCGAGATGCCGGTCCTTCTCGCCCAGGCGGGTGAGATGGGAGCCCTGTGGCTGGTCGCCATCGTGGCACGCCAGCCTGTCGATTGCGGCCTACTGCGTGACCCGCCGCGATATGGACCTGGTTGCCGCCTCGCAGCGATCCCTCATCCACCGGGCGTCATCGTCCGCAATCTCTTAGAACCATGTGCCTGATACAGCGGCCTGACGAGACCCCAGCCGGCTCACCCGCAGGTAGCCTCCCAGTAGCCCGGCCTCGGCTCGACCTGCTCAACGACGTCGATCCACAACCCACTGGGATCGGGAGAAGCCGAACCGGCGCTGGAGGACACCATGGCAGCGTTGCACCAGCTACTCGGCTCACTGGAGATCTGTGAGATCTGATGGCACCGCACTGGTTGCAGACGGGCTACAGTCGAAGACATGAGTGATCAATTTCCTTCTCCCGACAACGTGATCCTCAAGGGCATCCGAGAAGACCCCGACGCCGACGACGGGACGCGGGTCCTGGTGGACCGGCTCTGGCCCCGGGGCGTGTCCAAGGAACGTGCCGACCTGGACGAGTGGGCTGAGGACGCCACCCCCACCACCGAGCTGCGGCCGCGCCTTCCACCACGGCGACCTGCCCTGGCCCCAGTTCGTCGACGCCTACCGGGCCGAGCTCACTGAGCGGCCTGAGGCCGTCGCCGCCGTCGAGCACCTGCGATCCGGAGGCTCTGAAGGGGCGGAGTGACGCTCCCTGTTCGCCGGGCCACGACCACGTCCACAGCCACGCGCGCGTCCTCACGCGAGGCCGTCCTCGGCATCGAGGAGGGCCTGCGCTGAGCGCGGCCGAAGCCTCGTCGCGCTCACAAAGCCGCCCGCACGCCGGAGGCGACCGATGTGCGGGCGGCTTCAGGAAACTGACCGAGTGTTCTCCGGAGGGCTCTCAGACGTTGAAGCCCAGGGCGCGCAGCTGCTCGCGGCCCTCGGGGTGATCTTGTCCGGTCCCCACGGCGGCAGCCACACCCACTGGATGCGGACCTTGTCAGCGATGAGCGATAGGGCCTGTTGGGCCTGTTCCTCGATGACGTCGGTCAACGGGCAGGCGGCGGTCGTCGGGTATGTCGAGCACGACGGTCCCGTCGGGCCTCGATGGACACCCCTGCAAAGCAGGCCGAGGTCAACGATATTGATGCCGAGCTCGGGGTCGATGACGTCTCGCAGAGCCTCCTCGATGGCGGCGACGTCGACGCCCTCGGCGCTGGCGACGGGGCCGGTGCGTGCTGGGCGGCCATGGGGTTGTCGGCGGCAGCCGGCACCCGCTGGGGGTTCTCGCTCATGGCTTCTCCTTCTTCCTCGGAGGGTTAGACGGTGGTCAGGCAGTGGGGCGGTCAGGGCTACTCGGATCCGCCGTCTCGGCAGCCGGCAGGGCGACGCCGGACTTGGCCAGTGCGTCCTTGAGAGCCATCCAGCCCAACAGAGCGCGCACTTGGCACGGTTGGGGTACTTCGAGACGCCCTCGAAGGCCGCTCCGTCCTCGAGGTCGTCCAGGACGGCGTCGTCGGACGCCCTTGCCACGCGAGTGCATGAGGGTGTCGAAGTCGGCCTCGAGGCGGGCGACGGTGGCTAAGTCGACGCCGTCGACGAGGTCGCTGACGACGGAGATGGAGGCCTGGGAGATGGAGCAGCCGTCCCCTCCCAGCCGACGGCCTCGATCCTGCCGTCCTTCACACGCACCCCCAGGGTCCCTCGTCGCCGCAGGTGGGGTTCACCTGGTGGCTGGTGGCGTCCGGGGCATCGAGGGCACCGGGCCGTGGCGCTCGCGGGAGTGGTCGAGGATGACTTGCTGGTAGAGCTGGTCTAGTTCGTTCATGCTCACCTCTGGAAGTAGCGACGGACGTCGGCGATGGCGGACAGGGAAGCGGTTCACCTCTTCGGGCGTGGAGCACGCGCCGAAGGACAGGCGTGAGGCGTGGATGCCGAGTGCTGGTGGATCGGCTGGGCGCAGTGATGCCCGGTGCGCACGGCGACGCCGGCGGCGTCGAGCACCTGACCGACGTCGTGGGGGTGGACTCCCTCGATGGAGAAGGCGACCACGCCCAGGCGGTCGGCGGTGTCGGCGGGGCCCACCAGGCGCAGTCCGGGCACCTGGGCGAGGCCGTCGAGCACATGTCGGGTCAGGACCTGCTCGGTGGCGTGGAGCCGGTCCAGGCCGATCTCGAGCGGTACTCCACGGCCGCGCGCCGCGGCGGCCTGCGCCAGTGGCTGGCTGCCGGCCTCGAAGCGGGGCGGACCGCTCATGAAAGTCGACGACTCCATGGTGACGACCTCGATCATGGAGCCTCCGGTGAGCACCGGCGGCATCGCTGCCAGCAGCTCCTCGGTGGCCACGAGCGCGCCGATGCCGGTGGGGCCGAGCATCTTGTGGCTGGAGAGCACCATGGCGTCCACGCCGGCGGCGTTGAGGGCGCGGAAGTCCAGCGGGAGGTGGGCGGCGGACTGGCAGGTGTCCAGGACGACCAGTGCACCGGCCTGCCGGGCGCGCGGCGCGGATGAGGTCGAGCTGGGGGTGATCGCACCGGTGACGTTGGAGGCGTGGGTCAGGGCCAGGACGCGGGTGCGCTCGGTGATGACGTCCAGCGTGGCGGTGTCGAGGCGTCCGTCCTCGGTCAGGTCCAGCCAGCGCAGGGTGGCGCCGGTGCGGGCGCACAGCCCCTGCCAGGGCACGAGGTTGGCGTGGTGCTCGGCGCGGGTGACGACGACCTCGTCCCCCTGATGACGAGCGCTGGGCCGGGTCGTCGGCCGCAGCCGGTGCGCCGCCGCGGGCGCGCCGATCGGCCCAGGCTGGCATGCCCGATGGCCAGGGCGACGGGTTGATGGCCTCAGTGGCGTTCTTGGTGAAGACCAGCTCGCCGCCGCGCTCGCGCCGACGAAGGAGGCGACGGCGTCACGGGCGTCCTCGAAAGTGGCGGTGGCCTCGTCGGCCAGCTGGTAGGTCGAGCGGCCCGCCGCACCGTTGGAGGTGCGGTGAGTCGGCCTCCGTGGCGATGACGCCGGCGGGCTTCTGGCTCGTGGCGGCCCAGTCCAGGTAGGCCAACGGTTCACCATTGCGGGCGGGTCGCTCGGAGGTAGGGGAAGTCGGAGCGGATCGCGGCGACCTCCTCGGCACTCGAGCGCGCCTACGGAGGAGGTCCCCGGAGACGGGGCCGTGGACTGGGTCACGACGCTGCCTTTCCGATTCGATGCGAACTGTGCCGGGCATGCTCGCCGACAGCCGGGCGCCGAGGTCACGAGGAACCTTAGTCCCCCTGTCAGTGCCGGGGCCGACGACGCGGGTAGTGCGGCGGCGCGTCGTCGGTTCCCGCACGAGTAGCGCTGGTCAGGGCGAGGAAGCGGTCGTAGCCCTCTTCCTCCCAGGCGCTCAGCCAGGTCGGGGCCGCCGGCCTCGGCCACGCGCCCGTCGACGAAGACGTGGACGTAGTCGGGCTTGATGTAGCGCAGGATAGCGTGTAGTGGGTGATGAGCAGGAAGCCGGCGTCCGACTCGCTGTGAGGCGGTTGACGCCCTCGGAGACGATGCGTAGGGCGTCGACGTCCAGGCCGGAGTCGGTCTCGTCCAGGACGGCGAAGCGGGGGCGCAGCAGCTCCATCTGGAGGATCTCGAAGCGCTTCTTCTCACCGCCGGAGAAGCCGGCGTTAACACGCGCTGGGGAGAAGGCCGGGTCCATGCGCAGGTTCTTCATGGCCTGGTTGACTTCACCGACCCACTGGCGCACCTTGGGCGCCTCGCCGTCGATCGCGGTCTTGGCGGTGCGCAGGAAGTTGGCCACAGTGACGCCAGGAACCTCCACGGGGTACTGCATGGCACAGGAAGAGGCCGCGCGGGCCCGCTCGTCCACGCTCATCTCGAGCAGGTCGACACCGTCGAGGAGGACCTCGCCGTCGGTGACCTCGTAGTCGGGGTGGCCGGCGATGGAGTAGGCCAGGGTGGACTTGCCCGAGCCGTTGGGGCCCATGATGGCGTGGACCTGGTTGGAGTCGATAGTCAGGTCGACGCCCTTGAGGATGGGCTTTGGGGCCGTCGTGCGTGGCCACCTGGACGTGGAGGTTCTTGATCTGCAAAGTGCTCATGCGACGTTTCTCTTTCCAGCTGGATTCTGGTCGTTACGGGTGGGCGGGCTGCAGTGCGGGTCCGGCGCGTCACCCGGCTGCCGGAGCGGCGCTGGGCGCGGGGTCCTGGTCGGTGCGGGCAGCGATGAGACCGGTGAGCTCGAGTTCCTTCCTCGATGGCGGCCATGAGGCGCTCCTCGACCTCGTCGACGCCGATCTCGGCGACGATCTCGTTGAAGAAGCCCAGGACCACGAGGCGACGGGCCTCGACCTCAGGAATGCCGCGGCGCGCAGGTAGAACAGCTGCAAGTCGTCGAAGCGACCGGTGGCGCTGGCGTGGCCTGCGCCCTCGATGTTGCCGCTTCTCGATCTCCAGGTTCGGCACGGAGTCGGCCTTTGGCGCCCTCGGTCAGGACGAGATTGCGGGTTGAGCTCGTAGGTGTCGGTACCGCGGGCGGCATGACCGATGAGGCAGTCCCCACCCACACGGCGTGGGCGCCCTCGCCCTGCAGGGCGCCCTTGTGCAAGTGACGCGAGTAGCAGTGGGGCTCGGTGTGGGCGACGTAGGGGCGGTGCTCCTGGTGCTGGCCGGCGTCGGTGAAGTAGACGCCGTAGGCGTCGATGCGCCCGCCCTCGCCGGAGAGCCCAGGTCGGGGCAGATGCGCACGTCTCCGCCGAGGCTGACGACGACGTGCTTGAGACGCCCCGGCCGGTGACCTTCACCCGGTGGTTGGAGGCATGGACGGCGTCGTCCTCCCAGCCCTGGACGGTCACCAGGGTGAGTTCGGCGCCGTCGGCGACCGTCACCTCGACTCCCTGGGTCAGGGGCGGCGGCGCCGGTGTGGTCGAGCACGACGGTTCCCTTCGCGCCGGACCTCGGCGGCGACGAGAGATGTGCTGGGCGGTGGGGCGGGCGAGCTCCGGATCCTGGCCGACGACGTTCCAGTCTGGCGGCCCGCTCCAGCTGGGCGCCCGACTCCAGGGTCAGCACGGTGGCGGCCTCGACGCCGTTCCAGGCGGTGACGCCGGTGCGGTCGACTCGGGGCGCCCACGGTGCCGATGCGGGCGTCGCTGCGCGGGACGGTCTCGAGGCGTGCGCCCTCGGGAAGGTCGGCCTCGACGCGGATGGCTCCGGCGGCGACATCGGCCTCGCTTGCGGCGGTGGCTGTGCGGATGGTGTCAGGTCGAACAGCGGGGCGAAGCGCTTCGCGGGCGTGAGCGCCACTCCTCCTCGCGTCCGCGCGGCACCGGGATGTCGGCGGGGTCGAAGGAGGTGGGGCGATCAGCGCGCGAGGAGACGTAGCGCGGCCCGCCGTGGGAGTGGGCGCCCTCGAGCGTGGCACTCAGTGGTCGGTGGAGAGTTCAGGCATGTGGAGGTGCTCCTTGGCCGGCACCCGGCCGATGTGATCAGGTGTGTTTCGAAAAGCTGAAGACGCTCGCTGAGGATGGTCCGGCCCAGCGGCCTCAGCCACCGAGTTTCTCCATCTGCAGCTCGATGAGCCGGTTGAGCTCGAGGGCGTACTCCATGGGCAGCTCGCGGGCGATGGGCTCGACGAAGCCGCGCACGATCGTGGCCATGGCCTCCGGTCTCGGTCAGGCCGCGCTGCATGAGGTAGAAGAGCTGGTCGGCGCTCACCTTGGAGACCCGGTGGCCTCGTGGCCCATCTCGACGTCGTCGGTGCGCACGTCGACGTGAGGGGTAGAGTGTCCGACCGGGAGATTTCGTCGACCAGGAGCGCGTCGCATGCACGTTGGACTTGGAGTGGCGGGCGTTCTTCATGCAGTCTGCACCAGGCCGCGGTAGGCGCTGCGTCCGCCGTGGCGGGCGATCGACTTGGAGACGATGTGGCTGGAGGTGTGGGGCGCCATGTGGACCATCTTGGCGCCGGTGTCCTGGTGCTGGTCCGCGCCGGCGAGGCGATGGACGGGGCCTCGCCGCGGGCGTGCGGGCCCCATGAGGAAGACTGCCGGGTACTTCATGTTCCGCGTGGAACCGATGTTGCCGTCGACCCATTCCATGGTGGCGCCCTCCTCGCAGGTAGCGCGCTGAGTCAGCAAGTTGTAAACGTTGTTGGACCAGTTCTGGATGGTCGTGTAACGCACGCGGGCGTTCTTCTTGACCACGATCTCCACGATCGCCGAGTGCAGGGAGTCAGTGGAGTAGATGGGGGCGGTGCATCCCTCGACGTAGTGGACGTAGGAGTCCTCGTCGGCGATGATGAGCGTGCGCTCGAACTGGCCCATGTTCTCGGTGTTGATGCGGAAGTAGGCCTGGAGCGGGATCTCGACGTGGACGCCCATGGGGACGTAGATGAAGGAGCCTCCGGACCACACGGCCGTGTTGAGGGCGGCGAACTTAGTTATCACCGGCCGGGACGACGGTCCCGAAGTACTCCTTGACGAGCTCGGGGTACTCGCGCACGGCGGTGTCGGTGTCGACGAAGATGACCCCCTGCTCCTCGAGGTCACCACGGATCTGGTGGTAGACGACCTCCGACTCGTACTGGGCAGCTCACGCCCGCCACGAGGCGCTCGCGCTCAGCCTCGGGGATGCCGATGCGGTCGTAGGTGTTCTTAATGTCCTCGGGCAGGTCGTCCCAGGAGTTGGCCGGCCGGTCCGTGGAGCGCACGTAGTACTCACGGCGTCCATGTCGAGCTGGGACAGGTCCACACCCAGGTGGGCATGGGCTTGCGCTCGAAGGTGGAGTAGGCCTTGAGGCGCTTGGCGACGCATCCACTCGGGCTCGCCCTTGATGGCGGAGATCTCGCGGACCACCTGCTCATCAAGGCCTCGGCAGCATTCTCGCCGGCCTCGTCGGAGTCGCGCCAGCCGAAGTCGTAGCTCGTTGAGATCGAGTCGATAATCGTCGTCGGTGCTACGCGCGGTCTCGAGTTGTTGGCAGTGTCATCGGGTTCCTTCCATTCGCTTGGCCTCAGGCCTCGCGTCTTAGCCGCCGCCGGACAGCGCGCTTGCGCAGCGCGGGTCAGCGATCGGAATATGGGTGGTGCAGACGTGCTCGCCTCCGGCCAGGGTGGCCAGGCGCTGGACAGGGACGCCCACGAGACGGGAGATCGCCTGCGTCTCGGCGTCGCACGGCTCGTGGAACTCCCCGGCGACGTCGCGCACGGGCAGTTGCCTGGCACAGCTGGACGGCGAAGGCCGTCCAACGTCGCGCACCGAGGGCGGCGTATCCGTCGAGGGTCAGCGTCGGCGAGGGCAGCGAGCGCGTTCGAAGGATCCTTGCCCGCCGACTCGACGACGGCGGCGTAGCGACGCTCGAGGTCACGCCCCCGTGCCGCAGCGAAGAGTCGACCGCCTGTCTCCGGCGACCTGGGACAGGTGGCGCGAGGCGCGATTGGCGAGGTCGGGTAGCCCTCCGCGAGAGGAGGTGCGGGCCTCAGGCGTGAGGACATGAGTGCCGAGCAGGACGCCCGCGTCCGCGCTTGCCTGAGAGGGCGGGGACTGTGGACCCTCGATCTGCTCGGCCTCCTCAACGCGGTGATGTGCCTGCGTACCGCGGCCCGGCGTCAGACCTCGGGACCTGGCGAGCTGGGCCGCCGAGACCGGCCCTTCTCAGCAATGAGGTCGAGAACGCGCGCCCGGGTAGAGTCATCGTCGTTCTGCGCCATGACTGCTCCTCCCCTAGTCGCTGCGACGCCTCGCTGCTGATCGTGTACGGCCGGTTCGACCACGTCCTTGTTGGCCGAGAGCCCCAAGAACCGGCTTGGGGGCTGGCCCAGGATCGGCCGCGAGGGCGTCACTGGTCGTCGTGCCACGAGTTTAACCAAGATCATGCTTGCCGAATTCAACGCTGGCAAGTTCATGACGAGACGTCGCGAGGTGGGATTGAACACGTTACCCAATCAAAGGTAGCCCTCAGCCCAGGAATGCCTAACTGAGTCGGCGATCAGGGCGCGCGCAATCGTGCGCATCGGGAACTGCGTTTCCCATCCAGAACGTACTTCTCCCGCAGACGACTGGGGTCTGCCCCCAGTCGTCTGCGGGACAACGGAGTTCTCGGATCGACAGGTACGTTCCGGGCACGGCCGGCGCGGTCCGACGTGACCGTGGAGACCGCTTTGAGCAGACTGATCCAGGCAGAAACGACCCGGCGCGCCTCGCCGCGGCAGAGCGCGGTGAGCTAAGGGCGTGCCCAGTCCTGGACCGGCACCCCGATCACTCGCTGTCCAGGCAACTGACAACGCGACCTCCTAGTGCCCACCTCTTGGCAGAGCTCGACGTCCGCCCACGGCAGACGGGTCCGGAGCCGCTCCGACGAATTCGCCATTGACGATGTTCTCAAAGCCCGTGAAGACCCAGCCTCCGTCGCGCAGCTGAAGCAGCTGGCCGGCGTAAAAGGTGCTCTGGGCGCACATATCTGGCGCCGTCGACATCCCAGGGTCCCAGTGGCCCCCTTCCCCTCGGCGATCCACACACCTCCAGGGCCGGCTTCAGCCTTCATGTCGTCGCCGCAGGAGAAGACGAGTAGGTGATGGCCGTCAACGCTCCGGCTCTGGGAGACCTCAAGCTGTCCGAGACCGACGGACTGGTCAGCGGCGGCCCGACGTGCCAGTGGTCCAGGTCATCGGAGACGGCATGACCGATGACGCCGGCACCATAGTGCTCAGCTCCCTTCGCCCTGGCGGTGATGAGCATGTGCCAGCGCTCTTCATGCATGAAGACAAAGGGATCTCTCCAGTGCTCGGCGCCAGAGACGTCGGTTTCTCTCCTCTCATGCCACCTGGCGTCCGCCTCCAGAGGAGCATCGCACGTGCGTTCGAAGGTCACGCCGTCGATGAGTCAGCCCAGCCGATGCGCTGAACCAGCCCATCCTCGGCTCGAGAGATGCCCGGTGTAGAAGACACGCATAACGCCGTCGGGCTTGACGATCGTGGAGCCGGTCCAGATGGCCTTGTCGTCGAATGCCGGCCCGTCGGAATGCACCAGGGCGTCGGGCAGAAGTTCCCACGTACGCGCGTCGTTGGAAACGGCGTGCCCCATAGAGGCACGGAAGTGCCGCCGCTCCGGGTCGTGCAGCGCGCGCGACGCCCGCAGGAAGAAGAGGTGGTAGCGATCGCCGTCGTCACAGATCCAGTGGTCCCACAGCCGGTGGTCAGTCAGTTCGAGTGCCGTGTGATCGGTCTCCTCGCGTTCAGAGGGTTCGGATGGAGAGCCGAGAAGACCGCGCTCCGTTGTCGGAGTAGAGGGCCAGGCCGTGATCGCCAGCGGTGGGATGAACCTGGTTGGACGGAACGGTGTGGCCCGCGTTGACGAACCTCGACGCTGTTGCGATCAACGACCACAGCGAGGTGCACATGACGGGCGGCGGGGTCGATCGACGCCTCGGACTGCGTGTACGGCGCGAAGGGCGCCGATACGGTCTCGCTCGGACCTCGGTCGACATAGACACGACCATTGAAAGATGCCGACGTTGGTGTGTCGGGTTCCGTCCCGGGCTGCGCAGGACCTCTATGCTACGTTGGTTGCATTTGTCCAGGCAACGTCGGTGGTCAGGACGTAGGCCTCGGTCTTGACATCGAGTACCCGACGGCCATCGACGGTGACGTCGCCCAGGGACTTTCGGCGAGAGGAGACTGACCTGCAAAGCGCGGGCTTTGGGGTGCTCGGCAGGCTGTACCAGCCGCCGGGCTGTCGCTGGTCGGATTGCGAACGACAGAGTACTGGCCGTTGTACCCATCGGTGTCGAGGTGGGAACGTGTCTGGCAGCGTACTCCGTTGTTCATCCAGGCGACGGCGTGCCTCACGTTATGTGGTGAGGTGGCACTCGGCCAGGTGACAGCCGCGTACCAGTCATACCCATGATCGAGCCACTGCGGCCTGAGGTTGTCTGTCACGAGACCGGGTTCCATCAGCTCCTATCGAGTACGCGTGAGAAAGCCGAGTGATCCAGTCCCCATCCGTCCATTGAAGCGGCTGGCGGACCCAGTGGCTGGTTCCGTCGTCGGCGATGATGCGGAACAGGTCAGGGGCACTCCATGCCTCCGAGATCGGTAGCCCCGGTACTGAGTAGTCGAGTTGGAGGTCCACCGCCAGCGGTGTAGGTCTGTGGAGACGTAGAGCGAGAGATACTTCGCCGACCGATGACACACACCCATTGGCTGCGCTCCTCGTCTGGACGACCTTCGGATCACAGAACCAGCGGGCATTATCGATCTCCTCTCAATGGAGGCATTTCGTCAGCATTCGGGTTCAGGGATGACTGGTTCGGAGAGCATCAACGCCCCCGCCATCCGTTGACCAGTGGAGATACTGGGCCTGGCGAGTGAGGTCGCCGTGGGGCACGTGCGTCACGAGAGCGATGACCGCCCCCGCCCCGAGACCGGCTGTGTTGTCGGTGTCGACGACGGCCAAACCGCTCCACGCAGGAGTGTCACCTACGAGTGGGATCGTATCGCCCACGTCGGAGAAGGAGACTTCGTCGGTTGAGGTCGCAAGTCTCCCACCCTCCTGGTCCCTGCGGTCTGGGCGGCCTGGAGGTGTGGGGCTGAGCCGACCGCCAAGGTAGCAGGGGTGTTGAGCGGGTCGCAGGCCCACCCGGTTGTGGGGTGAGATGAAGGAGCGCGCGGCGGCTGGCAGCCGCGCCTGCAGCCGGTGATGCTCCCAGGCCGGAGGCTGTTCTGGTAGCTATCACGGTGGCGGCACGACCACCGTCCGTAACATGGTCCTCCGGCTGAAGCCGAGGTGTTCAGTAGTCACGGCTCTTCCATTGAGATCGAGGCTAGGAATTCGGACAGGAATGAACTGGGAGTCAGGACTCGTTCCCGAGCACGCAAGTGCTGGACGGTGCACGCTTGCGTGACAGGGAGGGTGGTCGGTGCCCAGCGTGCCTCGCTCGCTGGGTACCGCTTCCTCAGCCCTTGACCGCTGTGCCTGCCAGCGATGCCACGAAAAGAGCGTTGGAACAGCGCAAAGATGATGAGGACGGGCAGAGTAATGAGCGTTCCGTAGAGCCATGATCTGCCCCCACACCGGGTTGAGCTGGAAGAAGTACTGCATGCCGACACTCGCGGGCCGCATCGACTCCTCCTGGATGACCATAAGCGGCCACAGGTAGGAGTTCCACGCGAGCAGCATCGTGATGATGGCGACCGTGGCGAAGGTCGGACCGACACAGGGCACAATGATCCGCAAGTAAATCGTCCACCAGGACGCGCCGTCGACGTGGCGCCTCGTCGATCTCGCTTGGGGATCTCCGAAGTGCTGGGCGAAGAGGAAGATTGACAGGGCGTTTGCGACAAAGGGCAGAATCTGCACCTGGTAGGTATTGAGCATGCCCTGCTTGACGAGGAAAACCGTCGACGACCCACTGCAGTGACGGCAGCTTGGCAAACCCAGTAGACGAGCGGCACGGCGATGGTCTCAAACGGCACCATGAGGGTGCGCCAGAACGAGCGATAGCACGATGTTCTTACCCTTCCAGCGCATACGCGAGATCGCGAAACCGATCATCGAGTTGACGATGAGACCGAGTAGGACGATCGTGACCGTCACGATGAGCGAGTTCGTGATGAACCGTACCGCTGGGACCCGTTCGAAGACGCCGGAGTAGTTGTCCAGTGACAGATGCCCGGTCGGAAGGAAGGCCTTGAGGGAGCCGAGGTCGGCGAAGATCTGCTGATCGTCTGAAGGAGGAAGACCATGAAGAGCAGGGGAAGACGGCGACGCAGGAGGCGATGACAAGGCCGAGGTAGGTCAGCGCCTTGGACCGTTTTCCTGACAGCGGCGCGGCCAAGACGGCGAGGATTCCCTTCGACGGTCTCGAGAGCATCAACAGTGAGGCTCGCGGATGTTGCAGTGAACCCGGTTGTCTCGGTGGGCATGTCAGTCCTTCTCCCTGGGTGAGCCAACGCTGTATGAGGCTAATGATCAGGACGGCAATGAAGAAGATGAGCGAGATGGCACTGCCATACCCATATCCTGTTCTCGGTAACCTCTGCGCACCGCGTGATAGACGATTGTGGATGTGGCGTCCTGTGGACCTCCGGAAGTCATGACGTCGACCTGGACGAACAGGCCCAGTGCGGCGATCGTGATGGTGACGAGGATGAAGACCATCGTTGAGTGACAGACCTGGCCATGTGATGTAGCGGAAGCGCTGCCAACCGTTGACCCCGTCGAGATCGGCGGCCTCGTGAGGACCGGGTCGATCATCTGCAGACCGGAGAGCCAGATGATCATATGAAAACCGACCGCCTGCCAGATGGACGGCATGATGATGGCCGGCATAGCGGTGCCAGGGGTTGTTGAGCCACGCGACTGTGGTCCACCCTCCGCCGGTAAAGGTGTTGAGCATCGAGTTGAACAAGCCGTTGTCCTGATAGAAGAAGCTCACAGGATGGAGACCACAACCATTGAGGTCACCACGGGCATGAAGATCATTGTGCGGAAGGCGGTGACCCCTTGGCCTTCTGGTTGACAAGAATCGCCAGCGCTAGAGCAGAGGCTGGATTGGCAGGGGCACGACCGATGAGCGCGAAGAAGGCGGTATTCGTCAGAGACCGGATGAAGGTCGGGTCGTCGGTGAACGCTCGTGCGAAGTTCTCAATCCCGATGAACTGCGGCGGGTTGGGTGAAATGAGGGCGGGTGTTTCGTAGACAGGATGAAGGTGAGTAGGATCAGGGATTCCCATGAAAAGCAGGAGGAGCAGGGAGGGCCGGCGGCTCTCGCCACGCCGTCGAGCCTCTCTGCACTGCGTGCGAGTCTGCGCGGCGCCTCATGGTGCTGGGGCTGCCATATCGGTTCCCTTCCGGCGGGGCGCTCTCGCGCACCCGCCGGATCGTGCTGGTGGTGTGGGGAGGTGGCGCGGCTGTTGACCAGCCGCACGATCAGAGTACTCAGTGGTTCACTTGACCTGCGCAGCGCCTGTGCATCGTTCGACTTGATGTCAGCGTTGATGTCCTTGGCTGCCTGATCGGTCGCCTTGACATCGGAACAGGAACAATGTCGCGGGCAGCGCCTGTCAAAAGTCGACGAGATGACCTTGTAGCCGGGGTTGCAGGACGCAGGAGGGCATACTTCTACCAATCTCATAGACGGGCTCCAGCGGCTTGCCTCTCGCCGTATACTTCGTCTTTCGGGGTGGCCCGACTCGATTGACGGGAAGTTACCGATGGCGTCGGAGTACTAGACGAGTGACTTGCCTCCATGAGAACTCAATGAACTTGTTCGCAGCATCGGCGTTCTTTGAGGAGGAGGACACGCCCCACTGCCAGGAGCCGCGCTGGGCACCAGCACGCAGAAGTCGACAGGGGAGGATGAGGACTCGTCCTCGCCGAAGGTCTCCTGAGCCTATGAGGACCTTCCGCATCCGCCGGCATGGACAAGCGGCACCTTGCGCTTGAAGGAAGTCCTGGCCGTCACTGTGGCCGGGGGTCTGAGAGAGCGTGGTGGAGGTGAACAGCAGGCGGAACCAGGTACCCCACTCGACGGCCTTGTCGTTGAGGAAGTCCTCGGCAGTCTCATATGCTGTTGCGGTCGACGATGATGAGGTCACCGCCGAAGGACTGGAGCATGGGAGCATAGGCGTAGGAGGGCCCACCACTCGGCGGTGTCCCACACCGACATGTCGATGGCGTGTGCCAAGCCGTCGAGCTTTTGAGGGTTTGTCAGCATCCGCGAGACTCGTCCGCTGTCAACGCTGTCAGCAATAGATGATGACACCGACGCTTGTCGGTGACTTACGACCGAGAAGCACAGCGAGGTGTCGTGAGGACCCGACCGGGTGGAACTTGTCGTTCAGACTGGCGACAATACGTAACT
>BNJT01002870.1_pt1 | contig 110173 bp, 151 predicted proteins | sample 8540491 | NCBI WGS metagenome assembly BNJT01 (sample SAMD00202455, study PRJDB9452) | human saliva metagenome | host: Homo sapiens
TCAGCCCGGCGGTGATTTTGAGCCCATCAGACGGATGGGCTTCTTGCTCTCACTGAGCCCGTGTGGTCCATCCTCACCGACACGGAAGGCGTCGACGACCAGATGGGCTTCACAGGAGGCTCCATCAGCGCAGCCATCTCGTGCGGCAGGCTCTCATATGGTCAGAAGACGAAGAACGTACCACGGGCTGCGATGACACCACCATGCAGAGCCATACACTGATACAGTAGACGTTTCATCGTGGCTCTCAGGCACCACACCAGGCTGTAGAGAAGGCTGCCAGCGGTCGCCCGTGTACCAGTGCGCACGAGTCTTCTTGGGAAGCCATCGGTCCCGGTCTTGATCCTGTTTGGTGAGCGGCGCAACGATCATATTCTCCCCTGCCCGCTCGGCAAGTGCTCCCAGGACGGTAGCGAGCAGCACGCGCGTAGCCTGATTGAGCTCTGCTCGATGTGTCCCGGTCTGGCAGCTGATTCTGGCCTGCGCGAACCAGCGGTCGAGCCTCGTAGCTTTGCGATGACTCTTCACGCCAGTCTCTCTCTTCTTGCTTGCGAGTTCCTTGGCCAGCCTTCACGTAGCTCCCTGAGAGACGCGCAACGCACAAAGCTCCTGTACATCGGGAGAGATCTGGAGGAAGCGAGGCTGTGGATCTCATTCGAGGTTCCTGATCGCTGGCCTGATGCACGCGTCTCGCAGCCTGAGAGGCTGACCCTCATGCGTATTGACACGATTTTGCATCGCTCTCCCCATCAGCTTTTACCTACGGCACCACGACCCATGGATATTCCCTGCTCGATGAGCGAGGAGTTGACTTTTGCCTACCGTTGCTGATCTTTACTGACGTGCCTTTGCCGGATCGCATCGGGACGGCAACCATCGATTCTCGTGAGGACGTGCCGCTCAGCCTTGTACATGCCCGCTGCTACATCTTCGCCATCCACCTCCTCGACGGTGAGTGGAGCTGGATACTTATTGGCGTCATAGTACATGATGGGGTTATCGAGTCCGAGATGCCTGCGATACGACGAGCACCCTCGCGAGATTTCTTCTTCGGATGCCTCCATCAGAGATGTAGGCGTAGATGGTCTGGCTCGTGACCCAGCCCAGACGATGGGCGAGGAACTTTGGCTGCGATGGCTGCACCGACAGCGAAGGTAGCATGCCCTTTCAAAGCGCCCCGAGGTGTTTTTCGACCCCCACGCAGGACATCTACCTCAGGGATGCCCAGGGTGGGCTTCCCCACTGAGGCAGAACTGCTGGAGCTCCTCCATCGAATAGCGACCAAGGGTGACAGCTGTGCATGATGTGCATAGGAGACATGTGCCCTGGGTCTAAGAAGAAGCGGTCGCGACCTGACCACGTAGGTTGCATTGGGATCGAGATGAGGAACTCGGAGAGCTTACATTGATGAAAGTGCTGCGCCACCCCTGCTCCACAGGTGATCACTCTTAGCACCGCTCGACCATACTGGCTGCCAAGATACGGATGTTGTCAGCAGCGCGGGTCAGAAGTTGGTTGTTGTTCATTGGTGATGTGATTTGTATGAGCTTGTAGCTGTATAGTAGCTATTGCTAGAACGCTCAAGATACAACAAATTAAAGGGGTAGAACAGCCTCAATGCAGATTTATGCACTCTGTGCAAGTAGAAGCACCTAGCTACTTGCTATTGCATCCTCCATGCAGATAAAGCTCCACTCCCAGCTCTGGGCAGGCTACACTGCTGCAAACGCGCCAGTGGCCACAGACTGTCAACCCTTCCTCGCTCTAATGAACTGATTACTGTAAAGCTGTACACTAGCACCAGAGTACTCGCTCCCATTTCAACCTCAGTACACTGAGCCCTTGACATCAGCCACAGGACAAGCTCCTTACTATATGCTTGGAAGGTTTTTCAGCGGAAGTAGGGTAGGGACGTGCTTCAGGTTGACTTCTCAGAGGAGGGCTTTGCTCTGATTGGAAGGTCAGTGTACCGCCACGATTTGGCTCGTATCAATGGGTAGGTGTTTCCCTGGATTGGATGTTTAGCTTGACTGGGTTGTAGGGATGGGTATCTGAGGCTCGTTGATGACTAACCCATGCTGGTGTCATCAGTTGCCTTCACGGGAATGAGTGTGCTAATCTGCTGCCGAGGCTGGTGCGGATAGAAGCCTAAGGCGGAGGGAAATGCTGGTTGATGTTTGCCCATTATCTCATCTTGACGCCATCGGGGTGGTCGGGGAGTCGGCATCGCTTACACCGGTACGACTCGCGGTGCACCAGCATAGTCACAGAGGTAGATCATGCAAGTGGGTGGAAGCTGATTGCGGCATGATACATATTCTGTCAGCTGCATCTCCACGTATCTCGTGTAGTGACGAAGCCGTAGTAAAGCTCGTCATCAGCATGGGAGAGCGTGAAGATGCTATCGAGCTTCGTGTAAAGTTTATTTGTCCTCCCACTCAGGTCACAGCGGTTTTGGATATCGTGGAAGACCAGGCCAGCGCATGTGGAGGAATTGCGCTCGGTAAAGCAAGCTCCCCACTCGCGCGATGAGAAGGGTGATTTGGAGCGCGTCTTGTTTTCTTCCACGCATCCACGCAATGATGGATCATAGAGCTTGCGGTGAGTTCATCGCACGCTCTGCACGCCGAGACTTTGTATGTTCGGGGGCAGCTCGGCCTGCTTCTAGAGCTTGCAGGATGCACCAGTCCATCGCTCTTGCTGATACCGAGGCTTCTGTAGTGCGCTCGTGATGATGCCGACATCTGAGATATAACCGAGCTTTATTAGTGCAATGCCCTTATAGCCGAGGCAGTCCTGTGCGAACGGCATGAGATTGCTCGCTATTTGCTCCATCGCAAAAAGAGGCTTGGATGAGCCTCGGCGCTGTCGTCCTGAAAGCCTTTGAGGTAGCATCTGCAAGATGAGCAGTAGGCGGGTTATTCCCCACCATGCCCTGGTGGTGACCCAGGGCTTCGGCCCACTCGGAAAGAAAGCCACTTTCACGGTGAGGCATTCATCGCATCCCTTCGGCATCTTTTGCCCCTCTTCGGGATAGACTCAAAGTGGATGAGAGCGTCAAGCGCACGGAAGGTATCCCAGCCTAGCCTCGTAGTGAGGTATGGAGATACGCCGGGCGTACCTCTCACAGCTGAGCTATAGTGGATGGCTTGCTTGGAAAGGGGCTATCTCGTAGAAGCGTTTCGTGGAAAGAGTAGGGGCGGTAGAGAGACAACTGTAGTGCCGCACACGCCTGGTGCTGATCGGGTGACGGCTATGCGACGTAGTTGTGTCCCATTCGGCTCGACCTTCTTCAAAGCTGAACTTGGCTGCCGCTACGATCGAGGCTTCCCTGAGATTCTGCTGCGCCTGCGCACGGCTGATGAAGGATGAAGCAGCGTAAAGGTCGCTTGTGCACGCTGCTTCCCATGCCGAGAGGTCACCGTGCTGAGGAGGGTGCTTTCCACCTTTGCCATGCCGCTCCTGACGCACGAGTCTCCCGAATGGGCTCGGTAAAGGCGTACGATGCAGCAGTTCTGCAAAGCTGACGTGCTCTCCGCTATTCTTTGCGTACTACACGCCTGCCAAGGTCTAGCTATGTCGATCTGCTCCAGCTCCGAATTGGCACCGAAAGCATCGACTACAGTCCATCGCTCTTCCTGCCGAGCGGTGCGAGAGACGACCACTTCGAAAGACGGCTGCGCTTGCTCACTGGGAGCCATATTCGGACACGTGTGTCGTAGTCGGCCTAAGTAGAGCTCTCATAGGCGTAAGCGCCAGATTCCGGGCTCGAGGACTGAACGCATGGTGCACGCTTTTTCTTCGTCAAAGATCGGCTGCTTCCCAGATACATGGGAAAGGAGGAGGAACTGCCCATAGTCAGTGATCCATGGACTGGGCTGATGCAAAAGTCTGGCTTGATCCCTCGGATTTTGTTCAAGCTTGACGGCTGTACGCAGCCAGTCTCCCCATCTTTCCAGTCGTGTCCCGCGCTGTTCATCCCCCATGGGCGAGAGAGATAACGGGTAGGTGATTCCCGCACTGAGGTCGAGAGGTAGCTTTGTGATCCGATACGAGCGATTGACCAGATCGTACAGCTTTGTCTGGGTGGAAGCGAAACCTGCAGCATGGAGCGAGAGACTTCCGACGAGAAAGCAAGCCGAAGGTGAGATGCGGCGGAGAGAGGTCATGGGAGCAAGGATAAAAGTAGAAGGGAACGTGAAAGTGCTGGTCTTCTCGCCCCTGTAGATCATGGTATTGTGGATGGCGGATCGTAGTGGACATTTTATTTGCTTCTCATTGCGGTGGCTGTGGCATCGTGCACTGACTTCATCCACGGTATCGAATCACTTGCCACGAAGGTAGCCAGCACGCGGAGCACGGTCGTTGTAGTGAACTGCTCGCTCTTTAAGCGCAGAGCAGTGTCGATGCGCCTCCCGCTCGGTGCGGGCGAATAGCCATGCTTCTGGGCTAGCGGCATAGCATCTTGTAGGTGGGCTGGACCAGCATTCGCAGGCCGCCACGTGACCTTGATTTCGTTCTTCGGGATTAGGTGGCGTCAGGAAGAGGCCTCGATTGGCCTCTCCAGACGGTCGACAGAGACGCGTGCCTGCGGAGGTTGCTGGATCGACGTAGTTGCTTGAGTCTTACCGATCCTCCCTGTGCGAGGCATGAGTGCCCATTAGACCACGCGCTCCCGACCAAATCGCTGATATCTGGACGAAGTTCCTGACTCTTGATAGGCAATCGATGCCAGTACTTGCCACGGGCCACCTGATGCGTCGATGCCTCAGCTTCGCAGAGCTTATCAAAGCGAGATATGCCATAAGCTCCCAAGGTCAGCAGCTGGATGTGTCGCGCGCTTTGCTGGGTGCTTATCTGCAGATGTAGAGGTGCGTGGCTGGTGAGAGACGGTCGATGAGTCTCCACTTTCCTCCGTGCTTGCCCGAAGCCAAAATGGCGGTTTGTAAATCTCACTAGAGCTCTTGTCCGGCAGGGACGTTTTAGCCCATTGATCCAAGAGTCGAAGGCAAGACCGATCGCTTTGGGAAGATACGAACCAGCGTGGGCGTTGGGCGAAGCTCCACCTCTACGGGAGATATCCGATCCGCGGATGACAGTCTTGCTGAGCTTTGCCAGCTCTTCATCGGCGATGAGCGCAGTTAATTCGCCGGAGTAGCGCTTCTGGCGATGAGATCTCTGCCGCATCCAGGGTAGTCCGTGGAGCTGGTGATGCTGTGCAGTATCTTCTCCTCTAACTGCTCCTCCAGTCCTCTTGATTACGCTCTGCCGCACGGCGAGCCACTCATCGCCAGTGAGCTCTTGCCCAGCAAAGACGCGACATCAGGGAGGCAGGAGGAGTGCTCTCTCGGCTTCTTCGGCTTGCGCTGATAGGACGAGGCGCACTTGAGGCTCTCAGGTCCAGCGAGGGAAGCGTTCGCGAGCTGAGTGCGTGCACTGCGTGTGGTGACGTCATGGATCTGCATCCACTTGCTCCACCATAGCCTCAGCTTCCTCCATACTATGCGGTCATGCTTCAGAGAGGAAGCTTCGTGCACGCTCGAGGCAAACAGCCCGTACCAGTTCATACCGATAGCCCATCGAGTTCATCACGATAAAGAAAGAAGGTCGTCCGCTCCCGCAGCGACGTACGCGAAGCGTGTCAGAGACGAGCAGCATGCTCGAAGCTCCTGCTCTTCGGACTGCCGTACTCGCTGACGGAGAAGCGTAGAGGTCGCTGAGGACGATCACCAGGCTCTCAGAGGAAGAGCTTTTGGCAGTGGTCGGTGGAGTAGGGGCAGGGCTTCTGGGACACGCCGCCTTCTTGCTGAAAAGAAGCTAACGGCGTACAGGCTGTACTGCAACGTTTCGATGCGTGCGTAATGTGAACATATCTACCGCACGAGACCTGGTCACGTGTGCTCACCGGGTGCAGTGAGGAGCTGGCGGGTCACGCGCCTGCGGTGGCGGGATTTGCGCGATGCACACGGATAGCCGGCGACACGCTCAGCATGGGATCGTGGCATGATGACGTCCCTCATGCATCCCTGCACGTGGTGGGTCGGTGATGATGACATCGGAGGGTCCAATGACTTCTTGGACAACCTCGGTGGTGAGTATGTCGCTTTCCATATCGCCAGCTTTTGAAGGTAGTGTTGGTCGATCTTGTCGATGGCGCTGATCGAGCATGCGTCGAATGGCCTGGGACATACTCCATGCCAACGACTGATGCACTAGCGGCGTGCGACAGACGGTTATGGCAATGGTACCTGTTCTCGTGTAGAGATCATAGACTCGCTCCCGTACGCGTAAGTTTCGCAAACTCACGAGCTTATCTTATAGAGCTCATAGGCTTGACGGCTATTCGTAAACTGATAGAAGGACTGGGCCGATGCGAGAGGAAGCCTGCAGCATCGCTTCAATGTACTCCCCTCACCAGCATAGAAGCAATGAATCTCTCTTGGTCTCCAATCGTGTCGTTGCACTTACCATTGATGACGCAGAGAAGGGCTGTGATCTGTGGGAAACGTTTCCTGAATAGCGGTGAGCAACGCGAGGCGTGCTGCGTGGTATCCTCTCTATAAAGTGCAACCGATCGACGACCATCGTCTCCTCAACGCGGAGGTCGTGCGTAACAGGGTGCGCATCAATCCCTTTGCTTGCGCCGTCGTAGGCGGATGAGGTCCTCAGTGATGGCTGGCACATCATCTCGTACGAAAGAGTAGCGGATCTCGTCCGTGATTTCTGCAGCAGGTGGCGGAACCTCTATGTTGGAAACCTTGTCCATGAACATACCTGGGAGGATGGTATCCAAGGGCCCTGATAGCAGTTCAAGCTGGGTGCGGTGGAGTCGGGCGTGCGACGGTGCATGTCCAGCTTCCTTCTGAGAGCCAGCGGACGGTGGCTGAAGGTGAACTCCAGCTTGTTGCGATACGCTCCGTAGCCGCTGAGAACCTAACATAGGAGATATTACATCGACCTCAGACTTTTCGTGATACGCTGCAGGCAGCATCGCGCACGACTTCTGGTTTCCTTGCTTGCGAGCTGGAGGGAGTAGGAGAGTGCTGCCATTTGCATCCACGCAGACGGTGAAGTAGGCTGGAACAAAGGGGCTGGTTTCACGCTCAGGGCGAGGGTAATGATGCGTACGATCTTCCCTCCATGAAAGCTGTTCTTCTTCTTCGTAACCTGTATGTCTGAGATATCACCAGCAGCAGGGTACGAAAAAGCACCTTGCCTTCGATATGAGTAAGCGCTGCTTGCAACTTCGCTTGCGAGTCCTGTGATCGTCACCTCTTCAAGGAGAGGAAGACCTTCTCTTTTACGTGCCAGGTATGTCGTGTAAACCGGCGAGTGATAGTGATTGTATATCATTACCAAGCAAGCCTCGCTACGTAGAGAGAGCATCTCTCTCCGTAGCGAGAGGCTAGGTGATATTGCTGGTGTAGATAAGAGGAGAACAGTCTTTGAGCTCGTCTGCCAGACGTCGCGCTCTCTTCGCCTCGTAAGGAGCTGCTGTATGAGATACGGATAATGGGCTCTGTATTGCTACGACGGTGGACATGCCACCCACCTGGAGGTGAGGTCATGCTTAACTCGTCAATGAGGGTTAATCGTGCCCTTGTCCGCTGTACCCCCTGGCTAAGCGCGTTTCAGGAGCTAAGATCAGCGTCGACCTCAGCTGGAGATCTGCACACGCTGCTTGCTCATCGCGCGGTCAGGACAGGTAGCACGGAGTTCGCTGACCTTCTTGCCACTCTTAGCCAGAAGCGTCAGGAAGAGGGTCATTCCTACGAGTGCATCACGCCCATGGTGCAGCCGGGGTAAATAACACCGCCATTGCCCTCACCACCACGATGAGCGCATTCGTGGCCTTCATCTGTGTGACTACGTCTGCTTCACCTTCCACAGCGGGCTGCCGGCATGAGTTACACTACCAGGTCGCTCACGTGACATCACGTAGGGCACGAGGTGGAGCTAGACTGGAGACGGTGGTACCACCACCACTGCGCTGGAGCAGGTGGTCTGCGAGACGGCCTGCGAGCGTCAGTCTTCGCCGAAGGGCGCTCACGCCCAATGATGATGCCAAGCGATCTCACGTCGCGCACCAGAGCCCACGTCAACTTTACTTGCGCCCACTGGCTGAGCAGATCCCGTGAAGATGCTCTGCAGTGGCTCTGGACCTATGGGCAAAGCGGCCCGTTGGTTCGGCATTAAGCTGCGTGACGTGCGGGATGCCCAGCCTCATCGAGGGCAGGTAAAAGCAATACCGACCGATTCAGATTGACGCTATCGAAGGCAACGTGGAAGTTCGCTGCAGTGCATAGCTCGACGTCGACGCTGGAGGGCGAGGAAATGGCTGAATATGCTCCTCGAGGTAGCTTTCTTTCACTCACTATGCTCCCAAATTATCGACATCCGGCAAAAGTCAAAGCTCTCGCTTTGCCGCAATGCTCGAGGATTTCTTTACCGCTACCATCGCTGAGGAACTCTCGGCTGTTCAGGGGCTTCAAAGCATTCCACCGCGCGGATTGCCTTGGCTTGCCGTGAGGATGATCCCTCCATCAGCTTGCTTCGACGAAGCCGCCATCTCTGTCGTCGGAGCGTGGCTAAAGCCTATATCACGACACGCATCGCCATCGCAAAGCAGTGTACCCAGGTGACGATGTGATTGACCCCAAGACCAGAGATGCGAGGCATCACGCTACGATGATCAGAGGACGAGACTGCTGTGCCGCTGCTTGCGGATGAACGAAGCGTGAGCTGCACAATGTGAATTAGTGGTGGGTGCTGTAGGACGAGTCCAAGCGGTGACTGCTGCTCCGATGGTACCACGTATCCCTGCGGATTTGCTAAGTGCCAGGAATTAAAAAGGTTGTGCTGTGGCTTGCAGGCTGTAGAAGGCATGAGACTGCTTTTCGCAAAGATGCTATTGCCTGCGGTGTAGTTTTGCGATGGGCCGAGGTCAAGGAATGATAAGCTGTACGATACCAGTGCAAGCTGAGAGATAGGGAAGAGCAACGACACTCGCAGAGCAGGTTCTCATAGACTCCACTGATTGAGAGGGCAGGGCGTTTCGGTCCATCGGCCGTCCCATATAGCGTGTCTCTGAAAGAGAGCGGACTGGACATTAAGTCACTGAGGTTAAAGGTAGCACCTTCCGGACGTGAGTCGTTGAAGTAGCAGCCGCCCTGAGCACCACCGACACCGTGGTCTTATTCAGTACAGGACGCGTCGTACCCTGTCGAGCACACGCATATAGAGACCGTTCGATAGATGATAGGAAGACTGCGGATCGATCGTCCGGAGTGGAAGAGTCTCGTTCTCAGGCCTCCTTTATGGAGGAGCCAACTTTCTCCAGTCAATCGGTCGATAACGCGACGTTGCTCGCTTTTCAGCTGGGAGAAGGCTTGATGGTGCGGTCTTTCTTGCAACTTCCGGAATATGGGCAGGAGAGAAGTGGCGCAGGGAGAGATGCGATAGGTGATACGTTTATTCATCTGTCATTTATGCTTGGAGGAGATGGTACTTAGCCGTGGAGGAGCTCTTGGATCCTCTCCAGCTTCCTTAGTTCCACAAAGGTAGATATGTTTTGTAGCCTTGTAGTGATCCTTGATTCACTTGCGCCGCGGGTATTTCGAAATGGCCTCCGCCTCGAAGCCTGCACTGGCAGCAGCTGGATTGACAGGGAAAGGAGCCAGTGGAACGAAGGAGAGCTTTGACACTGAGGTCTTATCTTACCACGGAATGAAAGCAGCAGCAGTTGATTCCTTCGATCGTCAGAGTGAATGTTTTCATGAGACCTTCGGTGTCGCCTTCGTGGCTCCAAAGCGCAGGAGTTCCTCTGGGTAAGGGTGATGCATGCAGCATGAAGCTCGCAGATCTCCAGCTTTTGATCCAGCACATAGCCCTGTGCCTGCAAACGTGAAAAGCTCCGGAGTTATGATGGGTCAGTCGGTCGATGATATGGGCAACAGTTTGCTCCTCGAGCTGAAAAGATCTGATACCGAAGCAAAGAGCTCTACGGTGAGATAATGGCTATACATAAACCTCCCTGTATCGGTGACGATCCCAGTAGCGTAGAAGGGAATCGCGATCTCTGAGAGTTATGCTGTTCCTCCCACCTGAGGTGATAAGACAGTGCATGCACCAGCTCGCCAGGTCAGCGAGACTGCCTCCTCGCAACTGGAAGCAGAGCGTGAAGGTCGGATCGGGATCAAGATGGTGATCACTGAGAATCCATCAGGGGCTTGTGCTTGATCGCGGCCTCCACCAGTGGGCGGGCATAACGCGAGACGACTGGACTGTGTGATCCAGGGTGAGATGATGAGGTCAGCGTTGGCGACCAGTTCTCAAGCACGCTGTTTCCTCCTCGAGTGGAAATCAATAGCTCATCCAGGTGTAGGAGCCAGCTGATGTGTTCCTACCACTGTGGTCTGCGGGCTCCAGGACACGCACTTCGCTGGCGGATGGGCGCTTGCAGCACCTTCTGGCCCAAGCTTGGCAGAGCCTAAAAGCGTCTCCATCGCGTGCTGTGTGTGAGCTTGAGAATATCGTTGTGGACGAGAATGAAATATGCAGTTGTCTGCTCATGCTCTACGCTCCAGGTGGTATTTAGTACCTATATTATATACTATGTATCTGTCGGGAGATGGTGTGGGTTGCTGCACCGTATCACTGTTTATCGCGTACCTGCACGCGCTTAGTGGCGACCTCGAAGACGCATCGCTTATTCGAGGTTCCTAAGCTTGCCCTCTGTAGTACTTTGGAGCGCTGTAGGGAGATGAGGCTTCAATCGCTCTTGGCCAGTGTTTTCATCACTGCGTGTGTACTTAGGGAGTTCACTCTGCTGTCCCTCCGCCTCGACTGAGCTTTACCTCTTCCGAGAATTCGACCAGCATATCGTGGATCGTAGCTCGCTATATGCCATAAGCACCAGCTCCATCTTCATCTGCTTCATACTCTTGCTTGCGACCGAATGGAAGGCGAGTACACCGACACTGCGCAACGTTACATGAGCGTTTGATTGATCAGTCACTCCGATCATCCCCGTGCGAGAGCGACAGCTGCTCAAGGGCTAATACGCCAGCTTGCAGAGAGCAGTCTGACTGGCTGAGTGCGCTCATTGGCACGTGTTTGCCAATGCGTGGCTCAGCTCATGTCCCATCACGGCAGCCAGCTCATCATCCGAGTTGAGAAGCATTGCCGACCAAGTTAAAGCGCCTGTGTGGAGCACGATTTTCGGCATACGAGCAGAGCATTGATCTGCTTTTCGCTCTCCCACGACATTGAACTCCCAGCTCAGTGTCGAGAGCATCTCTTCGTCGCCATTCTGCTTGAGGTGGGTATTGGTAGCGGCAGCCAGGCGTCGTCCGGACGAGCGTCACCTTCGTGTGTGTGAGCGGCTCTGTGTGGCGAGCTGGGAACTTGGCTGATGAATGTACGCGTGTGGGTCGCACTGGCAGAGAGGATCTCCCGTCCGAGACGAGGCTGCGAGCGACCGGCGGCGTCCAGCGATGGGGACTGTGCCGCAGCTGTGGAGGAAAAGAAGCAAGTTGCACCGCAGAGGGTCGAGAGGCGAGTAGAAAACTTATTCACATAGAGATACGGTGGCTGTGCCGATAATATATGAGTAGAATGCTACTCAGCCAGCGAAATCTTCACTGTAGTAGCGCTGAAAAAGCACGAAGCCTGAGCTCATGGCGTGACCACTACCCGCGAGAAAGAGTGTCGGACGTGCTGACAGGACGGAGGCGGTACACTGAGCCTGTCGTGGAGCACGCTCTCAACAGAGCACACACTGATAGTGCGGTTGGCTGCACGCAGCGACTTGCACTTATGCGTGTCAGCGTCAGGGTGCAGGAGCACTCACACGTGTAGCTGATCGGGCGTGACTTTGGTTGCGATAAAGTTCCCCGATCGAATACCGAATGACGAGTGTTCCATGCCGTTCGCTCCTGTCATCCTGGAGGCGAGCGCTCCTTGTACCACGTGAGGACTGACTGCGATGATCGCATCTTACGCCTTGGTCCAGCAAGCCATTGAGCAAGCTCTCGTTGTACTTTATTGCTTTTTGCTCGTACTCACTTTCAGTGAGTGCTGGCCTGATCTTTATACTCTGCATAAGCTGTCAGCTCGATGGAGATCGCTGCGTTGCGCTCCTTTGTCAGTCGTAGTCTATAGACGGTCGGGTGCCAGGCTGATCCATTAGTCCCGCAGGTATGGGCGAAGGTCCGCCAGCTTTACACCCTCGGACCGAGCTGGGATGAAGGTGGGTACATTGCTTGCGTTTTAGCGCAACTCCTCCTGGCACGATAGGAAGCTCCCAGTCAGTGGCTATACGCAAGCTGTCGAGCGCATCTGGTATGGTGTGCCACTACAAGTCACTGTCGATCATATGGTTGTTGCTGTAGTGAGTACATCAAAGCCAGAGTACCCAAGGGCTGCAACAGCAGTGCCTGAGGAAAACATCGGATAACCGCTGTAGACTTCCTCCAAAGGGTTGTCCAAGCTGCCTCCACTTGCTAAAGTCTGCCTGTGCGATGAGCGGGCGTGGCGCGAAAACTTGAGGTGAAGTCATAGTCTCCATCTGTTTCGAGCGAGCAGCACGTTTGCATTTGCGAGTCCATGGGTCCTAGTATCAGCAAAGACTGGCTGGAGCACGCATCGCTCCGTAGGGGACGTGCTGTCACCTGAGCTGCGTGAAGTCTGCTCTTGTGCGCAGTGGAAGGACGGCATGAGGAAGCGCAAAGCAAACCTGCCGAGGAGACCACAGCAAGGAGGGAGTCTACGGCTTGTAGACTTTCACAGTGCGAGTCATAGAAACTTTGACTGAGGACTCTTATGAGCCCGGGGCGATACTCTTCCTGGGCCTCCTTATCTTCGAGGATACCAGAGGATTTAGCTACGATATGGCGTGCAGCTATTGCTCCATCTTCGACTGCAGCACGCACAGCGCACCAACCAGGCTCACGTGTGTGTGCAGTTACTGATGCCAAAGACGACGATGCCCTGACCTCAAAAAGCTCCAGGAAAATAGTAGGATACTCACCTCCTCCATCTCAAGCCATTCCAGAAGCCTTTGATGCCTGGAGTATCAACAAGCTCTCTCTGAAGCGACCGGGCAGAGGTATCATCTGCGAGAATAAGTCGTAGTGTGCATCCCTTGAGAGTGTGCAGTGGGGAGATGGAGCCCGTGCGCAGCTCAAGCAACACCTGGGATGAGACGGATTGATGAAGGGTACTCTTTCCCGACACCAGAGCAAGTCGCGAAGAGGGTAATCTTACCTAAGGTGAGCAATGAGGGCTTCGACCTTCTCCTGTCTCTGCACGAGACGCTGATGGACAGTAGCCGATCCGCTCATGAGAGCGATTAGCTCCTCCATGTACTCAGAGCCCTCGGGCGTGTAGAGGTACGACCTTGTTAAAGATCATCGGCTCGGTGGGGGACCCGATAAGCCTCTGCCGTGCATGAAAGCTGTCGATGAACGTGGTGATCTGTCTCGGGTGCTGCAACGTGCAGACGAGGAAGGAGTGCATCGACCATTGGCCGCTAAGCATGTGCGACTCCTTGGACAGGTTCGCAGCACGACGTATGATGTAGTTCTTTCGAGTATGCATCCTTAACCTATATAGTGTGTCTTCCTCGGATTGCCCGAGGAAGCTTGAGGTCTACGACCACGTGGTCCTCCGACGACAATGCTGGTCGAACGAGTTTCACGCGGTCGTAGATTGCCACTGTCGTACACTGAGCGCTCGACACCATCCTCCGTGAGGACAATGTGGTGACTACCCGTGTTCTTGACGACTGTTCGGCCCGTCAATGCTCTATTGACGTAATGATGGAGTAGGCACGCTAGACTGATCATGACTTTCACTTCTCGCATGGAGAAGAGTTCACCGTTCTTCTTGATGAAGCGGTCGTGGAGCTCTGTACTTCGCCTTCGGCATCCTTCGCTTCACATCCTCAGGGTATTGTCAGCCTTGATGCTTTTCTTGATTGCATCGTTGGTGTCACGGCGTGTATTCACGCACACTCACTTTGGCATTTTCAGCATCGCCCTTGACCCGTGCTTTGACGAGGCTCGGCGACGGCGGTCTTCGGTAGCGGAGGTATACCGGGACGGATGGATTCGCCATTATTTTCAGGAGTATTTTGAAATTGAATTGATGATGGCACGCTCAATATCACGAATGATCCCTTCTCCCCATGGGGTGATGACACTGCTGCATCGGGACGGTGACTGTACCCACCTGGGTCAGAGTACCGGCTGGTACTCGACCATGGTACCATCCGAAGTTTTGACGTTTGCCTCGCTTACGAAGCCGGCGAGTGCCTCTTCCGAGGTGCTCCACGGTCTTTTCCATCTGGCTGGCCGCTTGGGCTATCAGCTCTTTCAGTTCGCTCGCAGTTTATTTGGTCGTTGTTGGGTCGGACGATTACTTGTTGTTAAGCCTACGCAGGGGTACCGATAGAGCTCTGCTGGGCTTTTATTGGATTGCCAGGGTGTCCATGTCGAAGACGATGATGGGGAGGTTATTCTCCATGCACGCATCGTCGTTGCTGTAGATCCATGACAGCAAGTCCTCGCTTATAAGATTTCATCGTAGGTGATGCGGGCCGAACGCCGGCAGCCGTAGGATCTTTCTCTGGATTGGCTGTGTAGATGCCGTCTACGCGTGTTCGCCAGGCATCATCCGCATCGGCTCGATACCCGTAGTGACGAACCAGCTTATCGGTGGTGAAGAAGGGATTGCCTATGTACTGCCGAGGAGGATCGACTTCACAACCTCTTCGAGGGGCATCTACGGCACAGCTGGTAAATTGCTTAATAGGCTCCATTCTTGCTCCGCCGTAGTACGGTTTCCTGACTCCGGAGGAAGAAATGAGGGCAGAGCCTAAAGCTAGCTAATGATGACGGTAGCCAGCATACCATTTGGTCTCCGCGCACGGTCGAAGCCTTGGGCATACTCAGGCCACGGAAGATATTTCCACCTCCGATGACAGTAGCTGCACCTGCATGCCACGTTGCGCTACACTGTATATCTTGGGCATGGGCAGCAAGACGTTCGTTGTCGTGCCATGCTGCTTAACTCCCATGAAACCGATTCACCGCTCCGGCGGCGGGACTCAAAACGAGAATGATTCATATTATTCTGGGTGAATGCAACTACTGTAGTGCAAAGAGACTTTGCTCTAATACACTCCAAAGACCAGAAGTCTGAGAGAAGGTGAGAAGGATTGCTCCTGAGCGGGATGCTACTATGAGCTTCTTGATCACCAGTCTTTCCACTCGGCTTGACTTATCCTGTTAGCTAGTAGGTTGCCGACTTCGTCTGAAAAGCATAGCTAAATAGGATTAATGCCGGTTTTAGATACCGTATTCGTTCATCTTGCAGGGCGCACTTGCCTGCGATGTCAAACTCTAAGTTACACCCATCGAACCGACCTTTATATGTTTGAAGTTGGTGGCGCTCGTGGGTACATAGGGGATAATTGCGACACCGAAGGAGTGCTTTCGGAATTACACACACAGTCCAGACTCACTCCGTGACCGTCTGGATCCTTTCTCTACAGTGATATGTCCTGTACGGCGAGCGAGTGCTGGCCATCTGTGTGATGCTCGAAGCGCGATAAGCAGCCATACCATCGGCTTCTTCCGCGGAAGTGCAGACAGCAGTCATATCTGCGTGTCCCTGGACGATGTTGCGCCCCATCGAGACGCACCGAGGGCATGCTTCGCTCCAAGACGGCACGAAGTCTCCGACCGTGAGCCTGACCGGGTTGGAGCGATCCAGTGTCTCCTGAATAGCTGTCACGGTGTAGGTCTCTGCGTCGTGGGCTACGACGGTGAGGCATGCACCGTTGTGTGCTAACTGCTTTGGTCGATCTTGAGCTCTCGTTGGCGAAGCGACAGAAAGTGGAAGTGCAGGTTCTCTCCTTACCACGTCGGAAGCAACGATCTGGCCTGGCTTCTACAACCTGCACCGAAAACATGGTTTGTGGCCTATGATGAGGTGGTTGGCTGGCTCTTAGCTATTGCTCTGCAAAAGATAAGATAGAGGTCCCTCCAGCCAGTCCTTTTGCACGAGAGCAAGAAAACGAAGTGAGGGAGCAGTCGATGACGGCTATGCACCCTTGCTCATTCTTTAGAGGTCGGGATGAAGACTCGAGACTTCCGACCTCCACGTCCCAGGCACAGTGGCGCGCTACCAGCTGTGCTACATCCCGATGACCGCAGTGCTCTTTCTTCAAGCTGGTAGAGAGCGTGCAAAGTTAAACACCAAATAATCGAGTGCGGTGAAGTCCCTACACTGAGGGTACCCTCTTCGATGCGACCTGATAGCTTCTGAGTGCGCCCAGCTGTGCAGCTGCTCGGCGTCCATCGCCCATCGCCAAAAATGACGGTTGCCAGCACCACGAACAATATCCCCCTGCATAGACGCGGGGATGGAGGTCTGCTTGCTATCGTCTACAGTATCATTTGCCCCATCTGCTGACCTCTAAGTCTGGCATGGGTCTGCGACCTCTCTGCCGGCGGGTATCGATGCAAGTGACGACTTTCCTCCACGGGCATGGTGCCTTCACCGGTGGCCTGACGCGACGACGGCCGCTCTCGTCAGAATGCACTAACTCCGTCTAGTTCCAGCGCATCGCTTTACGAGCCATGCCCGATTCATCCTCCGAGGATGCTCAGCGGGGTTGGCGCAGTGAAGAACTCTGTTCCTACTTCTACGTGCGTGCTTGATCTCTCTTCGGCACGAGCGGGCGTCTCTTCACTCGCTGCGCCGATGAGACGATCGTCCGCTGCTGCGCCTAATCGCCACTGTTGCAGTACCGGACGGCATCAATCGCCACGTGTTTCCTCCTCCGGCGACCGCCACACGCTTGCCACGAAGAGCCGGAAGAGCGGCGGAGCTCTCTGGAGATGCATCCAGATTATACTTCGCTAGAGTACCTCGCTGGCGGGCATAGACTCGTGGAGATCTTCCCTGGGATGCCCGCATAGCGGTGGGTACTCCCACACCGGTGGCAATGAGGGCTCCATCACGCCTTGCCTGAGATCGTCATAGGTGGGCGTTTGGCCGAAGAGGTCACGTATTATGAGCTGAAAGGTAACACCAAGCTCCCCATCTTGTCAGCTCATCTTCGATAATGTGCTGTTCCGGGAGGCAGAACTCAGGGATGCCGTAGCTGAACGCGAGCTGACTAGAGCCTCGCGAACCGGTGACTTCGCTTTACTTAACAGCCATATCGGTAGCAAAGGGAAAGCCCTGTTTCTGGTCCGCTACCTACGACTGCCGATACGCGGGTTTTGGGCTGTGTGAGGGATACGCCTTAGAGCGCAGCATTCTTGGCTCGACCATACGCTCGTAGTCGGCTACATGGCGCTCCAAGATTACCAATCAGAAACAGCTTGTTTCTTGAGGCTTGAGAGTATATGATGCGTGGCTCTCTCTGCTTTTGCTGAGGGCATACACGCCCACAGACGTGCAGGCAGGAGAGCTCGTTTCTCGGATGATCCCAACGAGCCTCAAAGCATCTCTCCTTTCTCGATGGGCTTGATGAATGAGGATGCGTGAATACCTACAGGGCAACCTTCTACGCATCCAGGGGTGGGGCGGTCTAAGCAACGACAAGAGCTCGGCCGCCAGCTGCTTCGCACGCGCATAGCTAAGCTGACCTCTTCGTGGAAGGAGGTGATACCGCTCTGCTATAGGGGCTCAGACATCTTCGTTCGCTCGCCAGGCGATACACGCTCTTTGTTTAGGATGGGCTTTTGCGCAGACTCGAGTTGCGCCACTCCTGACTTCGCCGCTCGCTTGATTAGCTCTTGGCTTGGTCGTTATATGAGATGTAATCTTATGTAGCTTTTGCCGTACTATGGTGATAAATAGTCTGTAGGAGATACCTACAAAAGATGCAATGAGGGAAAACGCTCTCTAATAATATACGTGCGGTCAAGACATCTCAGAAGTATACTGCTTGAGGTCTTGACCGCAACGAATGACTTCCTGGCTGATGACTGCTTCAGCTCTTCGCGAGGGATATTATTTGCTGAGAATATCGAAGGTGTCGCGTGCAATCATATACTCTTCCGTCCGTCAGCGACGACTACGACGCTTGACACGACTATCGCGGTGCTGATGACCTGACTCTTGCCTGCCACCATAGGTAGCTGCGTTGAGCGACTCATCAATCTTAGAGAGTACCTAAAGAACTCTGAGTCCTTGGCATACCTCGGAGCGCATCGGTACGCGATTCTCTCCGACACCAGCTGTGTGAAGACTAGAGGGTGAGACACGCGAGTGCTGCTGCGCAGGCACCGATATGCTTTTTGATGCGATAGGCGTGCATGGCGATAGCAAGACGGTCGCGCGCTCTGAGCCTTCTTCGGAGGCCTTGGCTACGTCACGCATATCTGAGCTTGTGTGCTGGCTCGCCAGTCCGCTCTCTTCTTCGATCAGGAGATGGGTGAGATCTTCTGGATCAAAGATGAGTCTTACCTGCTACTACTGGCCTAACTTGAGGAAAGGAGCGATGAACCTCTAGTTCTGCCGATCTTTTGCTTAGCAGGTGAGTCAAAGGACACCGCTATCGATGTCACCGGCACGAGGAGGTGCCCATCCTTAAGCCCTTCGCTGGGAGTCTGCCCATAGTCGTGTCGCAAATGCTCTTCCCATTGAGGATCGCAGTCATCGAAGCACCGCGCTACCGATGTGCGCCGTGACGATCTTGCGGTTGGCTCGGTCAAGCCTGCGATCTCAGCTTGGCACTGACGTGGTCGTGGCTCGTACGCGGAAGCCATGGCGACGGATGCGGTACTTGTCGTAAGAACTCGTGAGGAGGGCACGCACGTATGGGCGTGAGCTGGCATCGTCTGGTGAAGGCCGTATCAAATACCCCCACCTGAGGGAATCTTGAAGTACCTTGGTGCGGCTTCAATCCGAGGATGTTCGCTGGATTGTGTGCGAGTGGTGCGAACTGTGCACACTCGCATGAAGCATCGCTTACTACTTCGGGAGTGATGCGAACGCTTTGTGCACAAGCGTTCGCCACCGTGTACTAAGCAGCGATGACCGATGGCATCGATCTCGTCAAAAGGACTGGACAAGAAGTGCTGCTTCGCAGAGGATGTCGGGATGATCTCCACCCCACGCGTGTGGTTGGGGATGTCGATATGGCGCTCAATCTTCTTGCCTTCGGGGTTGCGGAGGGTGATAAAGGAGTCGTTGATCGGCACGTTCTTCGTTCCCGCGGAGGTCCAAGACCTTGTAGGTAGACGCAGCTCGATGAGAGCGAACTGAGGGAAGGGTAGCACAGTTGAGGACAAAGTGATTTCTGTAGAGCTTTGTTGGATGATGCGATAGTGCATCGCTCTTCTTCGCCTGTAGGGCAGTGACTGATTGGCGGTGATATGGCAGCCATCTTATGAGATGTCATCGACAGAAGCTCCTCAGCTGAGGTCGTTGACAGGGGCTGTCCATGCCCACTGGAGTACGGGACCGACGGCCTCAGCACCACGCGAGACGCTGTACGGAGGCTGCAGCCGATGTTCCCAGCCTCAAGAGTTGAAGATCGGTACGCTCGCGCACTTCACTACCAGCCACGGCTGTCAGGAGAGCCTTGGTGAGCCACCTTGGATGCAGAGCGGCATCCAGCTGGAGCTCGCCATCGAAGGTTGAAGAATCGGGTGCCATCTCGCTAGCTATGCGGTGGCTTCGACGACCTTGTCTACCAATTCATGCTTGGCGCTTCCCTTGGTGGAGACGCTAAGCGCATAGCGATACGTGGCTCGACATTGGCAATAGCCTTGCGTGCCAGACTCTGCAGAGGAGACGGCCTATCTGTGAGCCAGCTCTGCAGCTGCGGATTGGGCATCTGGCGCAGTCACGCAAAGAGAAGACTACCATGTTTCTCCATACTTGGTATTGTTGGGGAGGAACAGCATCATGAAGATGCCACTGACGCAGCTGATACCTGAGGGTTTGTCTTGACGATCTGCAGAGGCTGGGCGCGGGACATCTCCAGTAGCGATTGATCGCACCAGCCAGCTCACCGTCGCGTCACCAGCGCTGTCATCAGACAGCCCAGGTAGATCGTCTACCACGAGGCTGCGGCTTGCTCTTCGGTGAAAGAAGGGCCCTTCTTGCGGCGAAGCTCCAGCAGAAGGTCAATATGTTCACTGCTTCTGTGGCGTGCTGCTTGTCAAGGAGAGTAGCCTTCTCGATGTGCTGTAGTCCCAGCTCTTGGGCGCGGACTTTGATGGTGTTGGGATCACCCAATCGAGGTCGAGACGGACGACACCGCCGTCGCCGAGCAATCGAGTCGGCTGCTTCGAGTGTTCTTTCTTCTGTTCCTTCAGGTAGACGATGTGTTGATGGGTTTGCCTTAGCCCTGTTGATGATGTGTGGATCCAAGTCCATAGCGATGTTGTTGATGTTGAAACGCATTCTTGTATGTCATAGTTACGCGTATCTCTCAGTTGATGGCGAGTAGCCTTACTCCTCTCAAGAGACAGGAAGCGCAGAGGGCTTCGCTCTACGTCCGTACATTCCTATGATAGCTACCAGGGCTCTAAGAAGGCAAATAGCTCCCTTCCTTCCTGCGCAATTGAGCCACTCATGTCTGAGGCAAAGTGAGTTGCTTATCCGAGATATGAGGGTCGTATGCTCTGGTGCTACGAGGTCGCACTGCAGTATGGGTCGATGTAGTCGATCGATGCTGATCCCATACCACCACCTATACTGGTCCCCAGTCACCTATGCTAGCGCTCAGGTCCCGATGCACTGGTGCTTATCCGGGGGATCATGATGGTGAGATGAGCTGAATAACTTCGAAGATGGGTGAAGAGGGCGAATACAACAGGGCAGCGAACAGAGTCTTCTTGCACTGCTCACTGATCATCTATGGCTACTCCAAGGGTCGGACAAAGAAGTAGCTCTTCCATCTCCACGACCGTAGTACCAGCACCGAGCGTACTGTCTTCATCAAGTGGGAAGTGCTGGATACCTCGCTTACCACCACCAGAGTGGGTACGAATGGACTCTCGCGAGTGCTCCACTGTGCGCTGCCTGCCCGTGCAGGATACGCACCCTTACTGCCGAGGTTACGAAGGCTTCATCAATGAAGTAGGCTGCTGCATCAACGGCTTCGTTGGCACGAAAATCCACGCGTCAATCTCCTGACGGGAGTTAGGCACGCTTCTGATGAGATCTGGTCAATAATCGAAAAGAGCGTACTGCCCGGCTGGGGGATACCTTCTTGCGATGCCGCTCTGCTTCGGCTGGAGAAACAGCGTGTAGCCTTTTTTATGGGATAGTGGTCTGGTTCTCCGGGCTGCTGTGGCTTCTCTCGGGCTCAGGATCGTGCCGAGACTCTGCCCCTCAATACGCACGATACTCACACTGTAAGTGGAGCGGTGGGTAGGGGTAGCGGAGGAGGAGTCGCTTCGGCCGTCTGATGAAGTTTGGGGAGAGCTCCTTTCCCTTAGCCTTACAGTCAGCATGGCGCTGACGGCGGGCTAGAGCCGCTCCACTTCGCGCTGCATCTTCTTGGCTCTTGCCGACCTGCCTCTTCTTCGGGCCGAGTCCTTCTTTATACTGCCAGAGCCTGGCGGATCAGGCGGGTCTCATCTTTAGCCGCTTCGGCCTCGCGGATCTCACGGATAGTGCGCTCTGTTGCCCACCAGCCTCTTGGATCAGCCGTTGAGCTTCCTTCTTGGCTTCGGCGATGATGCGACGACGCTCTTCAGCAATGCGCTTCATCTCCTCAGGTGTGCCTGCTTGAAGCCTCCTGTAGGAGCTTCTCTTCTTGACAGATGCTGACGCTTGCTCTCCCAATAGCGTTTTGTCTCGAATAACGTCTTGCAGTGTACTCTATCCATATCGATGTAGTCCCGCGCCGACAGACTCACGCACCTCGCTGATGACCTCTTCGGGAAGGCTATCTGCGGAGGCTATCTGGCGAAGGAGCTGCCTGGACGACCGATAGAGACGGAAGAGGCGCATCTCGTGGCGGTCGTAAAGCATCCGATTGATAAGCCCGAATGCTCCTCTGCGTGAGGTCTTGAGATTTTGGTGGTGTGTAGTGATGACTCCAGCTCCAGCCTCGTTGAAGCGATGCAGAGGGCTTGCGCAATAGCCCACCGATCGTTGGCTCCGTACCTCCACCAAATTCGTCTATGAGCAAAGAGTGTTCTCGCTCCCGCCTTCACGGACAGAAGTGCTTCATATTACGCAGGTGACGACTATAAGTACAGAGGATCATCTTCGATCAACTGCTCATCCCGATGTCCAATATGACAGACGGTCGAAGATGCCGACTGAAGAGTGATCCGCCATCGGGACGAGGGACGCCACATTGCAAGATATTGGAGCAGCCCCACTGTCTTGAGGCAAACGGACTTCCCGGCGTGGGACCAGAGATAAGCGGATGCGTGCTTCCGGAGCCTACCGAAGCGAATATCTGAGGGCACGACACTGCGCCCCTGAGCTTGTAGTGAGCGTAAGAGAAGGGTGCTGCTCCCCACCATTCGACTATAGGGTATCAGAGAGGACAGATTCGCTGTAACGCCCAGCGTGCCTTTACGTACAAAGTCGTAGTGCTAGGCGGCATGAGCAAATGGAATATTGGGGCGCAGGCGGTTTAGCCACCTCTGTCGGGATGCGGATGACCTCACGGCGTTCTGCTCTCCAGCTCTCGGATATGATTGTAGCTTCGACCAATTCTACGGGCTCTACATAGACCGTACTTCCCTAGTCAACGAGACTCGTCATGTATAATTCCTCGGGCTTGCGCTTGTGCATAGGGCTCATCGGAATGACTAAGCGACCATCACCAGAGCAGGCTGTACATCTTGCTCTACCCAGCCTTCGTGCCGTGCTGTCGAGAGGATGCTGTAGCATCCCCGAGGCCGCTCCGTCTCACGGATCGTCTGACGGATACGCAGTGAGTCGCGAGAGGCATTGTGCACGGAGCTTGCCTTCTTCTGTGAAGGAACGCAGGTGACTTTTTCTATCTTAAGGGAAGGATGGTACTATCCTCAAGTAGGGTGAACAGACGAGGTGCAAAGTGTAACAAGGTCTCCGGGCGCTCGCCTGTAGTATGCTCCTCGAGGGAAAAAGTACTTAGTGAACTATGGCGTCTCCAGCATGCGCAGGAGGTCTAAGAGTTCCTCTTCTTCGATGAACGTACCCACTGGACGTATGCGCCGTAGCACTTCGCTACAGTCGACAAAAACCAAGGAGGGTGAGGGGCTTCACCTGTCTGAATCGTGATCATCTCGTGCGTCTCCTCAGTGCCTTCTCGATCTCGGTACGATCAGCAGAGGCTTCGAGTAGCTGCATCTCCGCTCTTCCAGGAGGAGGAACAGTACTCCTCCAAGAGGTGCCTTACCTCACGATAGCCCTATCTTCTCGGCGAAGTTGTGGGGTGAGACATCTCATCTATTTATCTCCATATAATATCCAAAGGTAAGGGGCAGGTCGGCTGTGCGATCTGCCCCCGTAGTCGGGTTGTGATAGCTTTACATTAAGTGAGATGGGGCTAGGCTTGGCGGCGCTTGGTCTTCTTCTTGCGCACCGACCAACCAAAAGTGCCCGATGTATTCACCAAGCCGAAGTACTCTCCATGCGCATAGACCAATGGGCCTGCGCGCTTCATATCAAAAGGCTCCAGTTTCAGGGATCAATATATTGCTCATCTGCTCGTACGCCCACGATGTCCAGCAAGGAAAAGGTCATGGCTCCCCAGCGATGTAATATCTCGCACACGACACTCTAAGCTGATGGGAGACTCTTCGATGAGTGGAACACCCAGCACAGAGCCAGCTTCCTTGGTGAAGCCACAGGAAAGCAAACTTATCTTCCTTTCGTCCTGAAACGACTCCACACCAGTCCGTTTCTCGTGCCATTGATACGGTAGAGAGTTGATGCCGAAGTCGCCTTGCTCCGTGATGATACCGTGCGAATGACGCTCTGGGCGGATGCCTACGACGCACATCGGCGGATTAGTGCAGGCGGTACTCACCCAAGAGGCTGTGAGGATATTAGCCCCTCCATCCTCCATTGTACCACAGCTAATGAGAACAGCTGGTGGGGGATAGATAAGCGTTCGGCTTCAGTCTGCTCTCATAGAAGTTCAACTTCCTCCGCATGCGTCTTGCGCCCGCAATAATGACATTCAAGAGACAGGACTGTTTCGTGCCCTCCTCCGTCGAGACGTGGAAGCGTGTTTGCATCGGCTCTGCGTTGGTAATGCACTTCGGATTAGGACACCGCACCAGGCCTTTGACTTCGCTGGGTAGAGCCACTGACGCTTCTCCGTAACCTGGTAGTCGCGAATAACATTGAGATGCACCTCGGGGCGAGTAGGGCGATCTTATCGATTTCCTGAGGAGAAACAAAGTGGTCAGCCATCTTGATAATCCTTACGTTGCTGGCGAGCACTCACGAGGTTGTTTCCTATTGTTACAGGGGTAGTGAGTTCATCCAGGCGAAGAAGTGCCGCGATCTGAAAGAGTTTCTCTGCTGGTATATGGTCCAAGACAATCCCATCACGGATTGCTTCGACGAGCATCTTGTCTTTATTCATAGCTTATTGAATGGGAGCTTGGGAAGATTACTGAAGATTACTCTTGGACATCAATGCCCAGTACTTCGCAGAGGATGGACTGGCGAACGTACAGACCTCCTTGTGCTTGCTCTACGTAATAGGCGTATGGGGTCATCGTCAACATCCTGAGCGATCTCTCCGACACGGGTGGGGGATGTAGGATACGCAGGTGCTCTCGACAGCCTTCAGCATCGATGCTGTGAGAACATATACGTTCTTCACGCGCTCATATTCCTCCTAGGTCGACAAAGCGTTCTCGCTGCACACGAGTCATATAGAGGACATCAACACTGCGGATGATCTCGGGGTGAATTCCGTTGTCTCGGTGAAGGGAATGCCTGCACGGCGACGAAATCGCTCACTCCTCGGGCATCATCAGCTCTGGAGGCGAGACGAAGATGAATCGAGGACGGAAGGGGAGCCATACCCACAATGAGCAGAATGTACTGTGCGACCGTGCCGAGATCTCCTACGAGGGCTATCGTCTTATCGTAAAAGCGAGCCCTGGGTCTTGCGTATCGCATAGAGGGTCCTAATAGAGTCTGTGAGGGGTGCTGATTTGCACCATCACCAGCGTGATAATCGGAGCACGCCCCAGCTCAGAGGCGTAGAGTGCAGCCCCTTCGAGGTAATGGCGCATCACGATGGCATCGGCATAGTTGCCAACCACTAGCGATCGTATCTTTAAGCGATTCGCCTTTGGAGGAACTGGAGTAGCGGCATCTGAGAAACCGATGACACGTCCCCAAGCGATTGACCGCGGTCTCAAAAGCTCAATCTGGTGCGAGTTGAAGGCTCAAAAGAAAGGGTGGCGATGACTCGCCCCTCAAAGCTTTCGGTTGGGTTTTTGCTCAAAGAGCTGCTCGATCAAAGAGTCGAAGAATATCCTCCGTAGCGAGTTGGTTGATCGATACTAGAGTGCTTCTATAATTCTGTCGTATAGTCCACGGTGCACATGCTGGCTAAGCCTTAGCACCGCACAAAGATACTCAGATTATGAAGGAAGCACAATCAGAAGGACAGTTTCTCCCAGCTTACGAGCAGTTCGCTCAATGAGCAAAATTGACGACCACCACTTATAAATCTCGCCAAACAACCCACCAGTCAAACCAGTCTGAGTGTTATGTTTAGTTTGAGGCTTGGTTTGTGACGTTTGCTCTCCACGCACCGATATACAAGCACGCCTCCTCCCTGGCGAACCTTGGAAGGAGTGTGGAAGAAGAGAAATGTCTTTGGAAAGTATAGAGCCCAGGCTTAAGGCTTCTTGGTTACATCCAAGGCGCCGATCAGATCCCTGAATATCCGTGATACCATGGCGAAGCATATAGTCCTCAATGCCATCAATGATCTGAGTGGTTACCGCTGGATCAACGAAATTATAAGTGCCGACTTCTACGGCGAAGCTCCAGCAGAAGGAATTCAATTGCATCCGTTGCCGAAGCTATTCCCCCATGCCAATAATGGGAACCTTCACCGCCTGCGAAGTTTGCCAGACCATTCGCAGGGCGATTAAGACTACTGCGGGGCCAGAAAGACCTCCAGTGATCGTAGAAAGAATGGGACGGCGCTACTCTGCATCGATGGCCATTTCCTAATAGCGTGTTGATCATCGAGATCGAGTCGGCTCCTTCAGCCTCGACGGCTCGAGCGATCTCAGTGATGTCAGTGACATTGGGAGAAAGCTTTAGATGAGCGTCTTGTCATAGACGGCACGAACGGCACGAACCACGGACGATGCGCCCGCACACGTCACACCAAAAGCCATCCCTCCTTCTTTGACATTGGGGCAAGAAATATTGAGCTCGATAGCTGAGTATGTCCTCCAGTGCATTGATCTTCTCAGCAGTCTCAATGTAGTCTTCGACCTCGAGAGCCACTGACATTGACGATCATCGCTGTTTCATAGCCACGTATCTTCGGGTAAATATGCTCGCAAAGTAGTCTACACCCTTATTCTGAAGACCAACGGCATTGAGCATTCCTGAGGGGTCTCCGCCATGCGAGGTAAGGATTACCCTGCCGTGGATGGAGTGTCGTTCCCTTGACAAGTATTCCTCCGAGGCGGTTCAGATCGATGAAGTCTTCATATTCGAGTGCCGTACCCAAACGTACCAGAAGCAGTCATCACGGGGTTCTTGATCGTGAGACCACGACCGATATGTGCTTGTGTCTTGAGCATGATCAATCCTTCTTTACGAGGCTTAGAGTTAAAGACTGGGCCTTCGGTGCATACGCAGGTATTCCCCTGCCTTCAGGTCTTCGACGCAACACAAGCAGGCACCGATACCGCACGCCATGCTGTTCTCCAGTGAGACTTCGCAGTCAATCCCACGAGCCTCAGCGATCTTGGCCACTGCCAGCATCATCACCTGTAGGTCCCACAAGTGAAGATGCGGTCAAATACTCCTTCGGACAAGATCGGGTGATCTGTCACCGCCTAATATCCCAAGTTCACCATTGTCTACGATGGTATAATAGACATCGCCAAATGCCTGAAATTCGTCATGCATCACAATGTGGGCGGCCGTGCGTCCTCCGAGGAGGGATTGTGGGGCGAATGCGCTCGCTCAGCAAACGTGCGAGCCAAGAAAAGCATCGGTGCTATACCGACTCCGCCACCTACTAAGAGGGCGTTTAGCCCCTTCTGTCGTGAAGGTATTGCCTAATGGCAGAGCAAATGAGCTCCGTACCATCGAGCGATCCTGTCAATACCGATGTCCCCTTTCCCACGACAATAAGCAGCCACAGTTCGCGACGTTCGGGATATACATTACATATAGATATAGGGACGGCGAAGTAGCACTAAAGCCTCCAGGGACGGCAACTTGTGCAAATTGACCTGCATTCATGGCGGGGAAAGAACCTGCATCCTCTGGCAGATGGAGTTTCAACAGATAGTTGCCTGCCCCCAAATCTTGAGGTCGAAAGGAGAGTAAACCGAAGCGAATACTTATTCATAGAGTATGATACCATAGCTTGTGTCCGCAAAGATACAGAGAATACGCTCTGCTTAGCTCTACTCACTTTCGGTCGTAAATGTAGCAAAGCTATTGTCGTCATAGAAGACGGTGATATGGGCAATCTCTTTCTCTTTTCGCCCCTTCAGTTCGGCCTTTAGATGTGCTATTTCTTCTGCCTGAGCTTGTAGAATCGCTCGCAAAATCATCCTGATTAGCCTGCCCTTGATCGAAGAGATTGCCTGCTGCTGGTCTGCTATCTGATGTACCAAAAGACAGGCTCTTCAGGGGTGATAAGGTCGGAGAAGTGCTCTATAATCTTATTGATCGTCGGCACATTGATTTGCTGCTTCTCATTGAGGTTGAGGAGGCGTAGCTGGAGAGAGACCTGCCCTGAGTTACAAATTCACGGATGTCAGCCCACTCTTTTATAACATCCTTGAGGCGTTTTTGTAATGGATGCTAAGTCGATATATTCTGCCATAATGTCCCCTTTTTGCGTGTATTCATAAACGTAAAACGAAATTACTATTTCAAATTCACAAATACAAACACACGGGATTTTGTATTCAGATTTATCAACCCGAGATAGGTATTTACCCTTCAAATCCTTTGTTTTACAACAGGAAAAACCCGTACACAATAGCTTCAACTATACACATAACTATCTGGTAAATATTATATTGTGTGATATAAATAAAAGGGGATTATGCATAATGAATATAGCTAGAGGAGCAAAGGCTCACCTTTTACTTATCGGGAACATCAGTAAACATCTGGATTATAACATTCTATACGTTTGAAATATGAGGGTATATACGAGGGCGCTCACGTTTATAAACCAAGCATTAGATTTTCACATCACTCCCCCACCCTTCTTCAGGGGTGTTTAAATCTTCAAATACCTTACATCTGCATATTTGCGCTTGCAAACTGATATGTATCTCGTTTATTTGCGACAATAAACACGCTGACACATTGACATCAATATTTCTGCGTACAAGGACCGATCTCAAGAGGACCGATGCTGGACATCACCCAGAGGGTAATCAGCCCTCAGAAGCTGTTTATGGCATTAGATGAGAATTAGAAGCTGTGCTGAGCTATGGATAGACTTGCTCTTCCCTCTGAGCGCATCGGAATCTTTCCAGCAGCCCCAAACCATCTCCATTGATAGATTAGATAAGCTGTATAGCTCAAGTACTCAATTGTATATGGCTTTGTGCATAGAGAAACACCTCTCTCTATTGACCAGCATCTTACAGGGAGAAAAAGCGTTCTTCTGAAGCAGAACGTCAAGGGGTATCTACAGCAAACCTTCCACAAGAAGCTTGATGATACATAGCGATGTAGCCTGACTGCTCATCAGCAAGGTATACCATATATAATAAGGACAGGTGGAGACAGTGCGTGTAATTTACCGTGTGTGGGGCGACACCATGGCAATAGAGAAAAGAAAAGGCGCGAACTCTGAATGCTGACATCGGACAGCAGGGATTACCCTGCTACGCCGATGAGTTGAGCGATCGAGTCGCGCCTTGACCGAAGTCTACAGGCTACAAGGGATGATTTACGACATACTGATGAGCTACTTGGCTGCCTTAGAACTCATCAGTAAGAGGAGATGCTTAGCATAGCCAGCCTGCTTCATCTCTTCCGAGGATGAAAAGCGAGCGAGGCACTATTGATACAATAGCGTAGCCCTCCTCCCATCTCATGGACCATCATGAAGACGTGCCCAAGATGGCTCTACCTGACTACTTCGACTTCGATGCTCCATGCCATGCGGTGTCCAGATGCTCGCTCAGGGAGCGTGGTATCGATCGGACGGAGAGGCTAGGCCAACCTGCGCCAGAGTCAAACTTATCTGCCCGAGATGAAGGCGGTTTCCTGGTGATGTCGACATAGATTCCTCACGCTTCTCATCCCAGTATTCGTTGTTGAACGCTGGTTCTGTATTGAGCTTTGCTGCGTGACGGCGCCTACCATCGGTGTGAGTTTCTTCGCGCAGTTCCTCATCCGAAGGCTTTACGTGAGCGTTCGCTTCCCCGAGCGACACGGAAGGTTCAGTTATACGAGCAATGCTGATGGGTTCTTATCCAGATAATCCTGATGGAGCTCTCGGCATCGTAAAAGGGCGCGATGGCTCTACTTCTATGACAATGGGCTGCGAATGCTATGCCAAAGCCTTCGGTGCAGCCTGTATCGTGGGGCGATCTGTTGAGGTCCGTGTGGTAGATTCCTGTGCGATGCTGATCTCGACATCCTACCTTGGCGGTTGGTGAGGGTGGGATCGATGGTCCAGAAGTAAGCTCCAGGAGCTTATCGAGGGGTGATTTGATCAGAGCATAAGTGATGTGTACGGGTCTCCAGCAAAAGCCCGTTGTATGTCTCCAAACTTCCTCGTAGGTGAGTTAGATGTGTGGCCATTAGCAGCCCATGACTTCGGTAGGGACTTCTCCACGGACTTGCTTGAAGAAGTGCTCTGTACCCCAGAAGCACCCACCAGCTAAATAGATTTCTTTCATGGGAGATGTTGAGGATGAAGATGAGGATGGGGATGAGAACTGTCGCTGTGTACGCGTGGCTCGCAGTGCGATACCTCCAGCTACCAGAAGCAAGAGCAACAAGGCAAGCGGGCGAGATTTTTTGTGTCATTGGCACTTTAGTCTTTTATTATTAGTAGATCGATTCTAATTTACTAACAGCACAGAGATCCTAACAGTTGCGGCTCACCTTTCTGATAGTGCAATAGGGAGTGTATCGATAAAGACTCTCCATTGGAGATTAATGGCGAAAAGACATGCCATATCATTGCAGAGCTTTATAATCGATGAGAGCAAATGAATACATAGATTCAATCTATGGCAGGAGAATTACACGTACTTCTGCTTGTGGTATAATCGCTTGTTTTTAGCTTTGCTTGGTACGAATTTGTCAATATATAACGTAGAAACATCTCAGCCTCTCACCACGCCTATGCCAAACTGAGTGCCCAAAAACCATCTCTTCACTGACTTCCGCTTCTATTGCGATGACTTTCAGGGATTAACCCCTACAAGTGAAGCTCTGGCTAATCATTTTTGCTCAAGCTCTTCATCATGTTCGCGATCCTGCGAGCCTTCTTCTTCCCCAATCATCAAGCGGCAAGCGCGGGATCAGCATATCGAGCGATCAGAGTTCGTCGGAGATGAACTCTTGGATCATCGCGCTCCCGGTGACACGATCCTCGCTAAAGTATACAAGTGTCATACCTCAAACGTAATAAATATATCAACCACTAATAACTATTACAACAATGGATGTATCTTTGGTCGCATGGTCTCGGGCTCAGTTTGCCCTGACGGCCATGTATCACTGCTGTTGTTCCCCTGACCCTCGGTCTGGGGATTATCATGTCCTTGCGGAGACTCGGTACTACCGCAGCGCGATGATTTCTGGAAGAATCGGCACAGTTCTGGCAGAAAGCTCTTCGATTAACTTCGCTATCGGCGCTAGCTGGGGATGCCTCCTCGACTTCAGTTCGGTCAACTGGTTCAGCTACAGTTGGTTTGTCGGAGAGTATCAACTTCCGGTGCACCACTGGCTATCGAAGGTATTCTTGCCTTCTTTATGGAGTCCGACGTTCATCGCGGTGATGTTCTTCGGCTGGGGAAAGTCGGCAAGGGCTTCCACGCGCACTCCTCTTGACTTACGGTCTGTCGGGCTACAATCTCCATAGCAGTCTGGATCCTGGCGGTCGCCAGTGGCTTGGATGCAGCACCCTCAAGGGATGGTCTTCAATCCCGACACAATGCATGGCCGGATAGACGACTTCGGCTGTGGCTGTGCTCGCCTACTGCCGTCGTCCAGGTTCTTCCACGCAGTCGCCTCTTCGTGGACGCACTGAGCTTCTTCGCTGTCGGGTGTGTGCCCTCTACCTGCTGCACCAGCGCAGTATAGCAGGTTGCACGTCGCAACGTCGATCTGTTGCTGCCTTTTTGGTCACGATAGCTGCACTATTCACCCGCATTCACTGGGTGCTGTTCGGCTGTCGATGTTGCCACCAGCACTAGCGCGATGAAGCTCGCTGCTATGGAGGCTATCTGTGACTCCTGGTAAGTGCACGGAGACGGGCTGTACCGAGAGATGGCAGTGGTGTAAAGTCTGGGGATCGTAGGTCTGCTCAATCCGGACAAGCAACTCCGATGATGGCAAGCCATCTCACCTCTTCAACATCGAAAGCTCCTCGCCTCTCTCACTATGTGGTCGCAGGAACTGGGACGCACTACGTACAGAGTGTCATCAACATCCTCGAAGGTGGCCATCGTCTCCTGATGGTGAGATGGCTCTCTCTGTCGAGAAAGATGCGCCGTGGTCGCATGGCTATTGATGCGCTCAATGCCTTCCGCACAGCGCGCAAGGCTGGTGACAGCATCACAGCCAAGCAATATCATGCCACTGATGGAGCACTTCCCCTACGGATACGGCTACTTCACCAGCAAGTATGAGACTGTGCCCAACATTCCGCTCACCTACTATTCCTTCCGCATCATGGTGGGGCTCGGAGGTCTCTTCCTTCTCTTCTTCGCATTACTGAGCTGGTATGCCTATCTGTAGCAATAAAGAAGCTTGTCTCTAGCGCACTAGCTTATAGTCTAGGATCATCCTCACGCCGCTGGCTTGGATCGATAAGTGAAGCTGGCTGGGTCGTATGTGAAGTGAGGCGTCAGCCTTGGGCGATCAAAACCTTCTACCCTGAATGCTGCTATCTCTAAGATAGAAGCCTCATCGAGTCATGATTGCCTTCACGCTCTGCTTCCTGCTCTTCACGATTATGCTCGTGGCAGAGAGTCAATATCATGCGTAAGGCGATCAAGCGGGTCCTGACCAGCACTAAGTCACTGAAGTCTTCTAATCTAAAGCTAAAAACGATTCATTATGGATTACGCATTCTTCCAAGAATACTGGTGGCTATTAGTCTCCGCACTCGGTGCTTTGCTCGTCTTCCTGCTTTTGTACGGAGGGCAATCACTCTTCTTCAGCATCGGTAGAGGGCAGCAGTCATAAAGCTCCTCGTAAACTCGTCGGTCGTAGTGAGAATTTTACCTTCACTACGCTGGTGGTCTTCGGTGGTGGCTTCTTCGCCTCCTTCCCACCTTCTACTCGACCAGCTTTTGGAGGACCTACTGGTATGGATGCTCATTCTCTTCTGCTTCATTATTCAGGCTGTCTCCTGGTACCAGATATAGCATGGCAATGTATGAGTCGCTCCTACGAGACCTTCCTCTTCATCAATGGGCTTGCTTTGCTCGATCCTCCTCAGACCGCTGTTTCCACCTTCTTCACTGGCTCTGCCTTTGCTGTGAACCGTGATGCGATTGCAGACCTCTCGGTGTGAGTCAAGTCATCTCCGAATCGTTGCCTTACAAGGGTATTCAGCTTCATGGTCTTGAAGGTACTCAGCCATGGAATAGCCGTCTTCGGTCTGGCTATCTTCTTCTCTCTGTACCTACAGCTCTCTTCTTCATCAACAACATCGATGATGATACGATCTATAGAGGTCACGCGGAGCTCGCATGGAATACTGGCCTTCCATCATACTCTTCCTCGCTTACTTCTTCCTCCCTGAGCCAAGCAGGGCTTTGCTTCATGATCCTGCTCATCCAGAGTCACCTACTTGGTAGACTACAGTGTGGCAAAAATCTCTGATTGAGATGCCTGCCGTCTTCGCCGTCTTCTTCATTGGGGTTGTCCTCGTCCTCGTGGGGATCGTAGCTGACGCTACTCAGGAGGGCTTCCGCGGGGATAGTGGTTCAGGGTATTGGGGTCGTTCTTACGGCTCTGGCTCTCTCCTCATCGCTGGTGGAACAATACCTCCACTACTCTATGGACAGCACGGATATGCCCGAGATCATCAAGCATTCTCTGAATATCACGCCATGGCTCCTCGGAGCCCCTTCACCCTCAAGACGATGAGCATCGTATCTTTCTCATTCCCTTCGTCCTGGCCTACTGGTCTGCTTGGCGCGCACTGACCTGCACAAGATCACGCGCAGAAATGCTCGATCTGGCGGCGCTAGCTATTAGTCCTCGACACGGACATCGTATTCCGCTTTAGCAATCGCCCCAAGGTAGGCTCATCCCATTCTTTGGGGCGATGCTACTGAGGTAAGATTAGCGAATAGATCAGTATCTCTGAGGCGTTTGGCAGCTCAGGGTAATGGCGGCGCGAAGCTATATTTGGTACGCAGTATGCACCTATAGTGCTCGCGCGGTGACCAGTATGGGTGGAGGTATGAGCAGTACTGCTTGCCCTCCACCTACTCCCTTCTACCCCATACATCTATAGCTCGCCCCACGTGCTGTTGAAAAGCAAAGTCTTCCCAGAGCCTGTCTCGCTGGCCTCAAGGAGCATCAAAATAGCATTATAGGCTATCTTTGTGAGGTGGCGATACTCTTGACTTCGCTCTCTCAATTGGAACAAAGGCTGTCTTATGGCATATTTAGAAGTAGACCACGTCAGCAAAACACTACAGCGGACACCGCCATGAAGATGTCTCTGGGCGCATATGAAGGTCGCATCTTCGGGCTTTTGAGACTGAATGGTGCAGGTAAGAGTTACTCATCCATCATCAATCGTATCACCGCTCTGATCATGAGAGATGCGCCTTGAGGAAGCCTCCAGCAAGAGGATCTTGTACACATCGGGATACCTACCGAAGGGCGTGGGCATGCCGAAGATGAAAGTCGGTGAACAGGCGATCTACCTGGCACGCCTCAAAGGTCTGAGCAGCGAGATGCCCAGCTGCGGAGTCAAGGGTGGTTTGAGCGACTGAGATTACTTCGTGGTGGGACAAAGCGCGTTGAAGAACTTTCTAAGGGATGCAGCAAAAGATCCAATTCATCACCCACCGTAGTGCATGAGCCTCGACTACTCATCTTCGACGAACCATTCGGTGGCTTTGATCCGTCAATGCCGAGGTACTGAAGCGCGAAATCTTGCCCCTCAAGCAACGAGCCACTCATCCTCTCGACTCAAACATGCAGAGTGTCAAAGAGCCTGTGACGACATCGCTCTCATTAACCGAGCCCAGTTGTCCTCTGGACAAACTGACCAAAATACGTCGTGCACATGGATCTAAAGACGGCTCGAATCGTCTATGAAGGCACATGTCACTGACAGCTTAGAGCAGCTACAAGTCCTGGAGCAAACTCACTGCACATGGCCGCCACAGCCTGCTACGCTTGCAGCTAACTCAGACGAGTCCCTTCGTTCACTCATCGAGCGACTTCACACAATCAACACAGCACTGAGCTGGAATACCTCGATGCGACATCTTCTCTCGGCTACAAGATCAATAGCATCAGTATGAATAACTTTCGTCTCGTCATCGAGCGTGAATTTACCAGCGCATCCGCAAGAAGGCTCTGGGTCAGACGCCTTCCTCATGCCACTTCTGATGCTATTCATTGGGTTCATTACCTACATGGATATCATCCATCAAGGAGGACAAGCAGCAGGTGGCTATCCTCGACCATACGCATCGCTACGAAAGGCTCCTTCCATATAGTGAAGGCTATAGCTTGCGCGACAGTCCAACCTTAGACTCACTACGCGCCGAAGCCTCGGAAGAGAGATCACCGCTATCTTAGAGATAGGAGGGCGACTCCTACAAGACCTACTACTATTAGCTCTTCTCCTTCAGCGGCTCCCAAAGGGCCGAGGCATACATCAGTGAGATGTCCTCTCGCCAGCTCACCGAAGATCAGCTCCTACAACATTTCCACAGCTACAGGAGCGATCAAGAGAGGCCAAAGTAACCTGCACGTACCCACGCATAAGTGATAAGGCAGGCGACCTCGATACCTCCTCAGCAAGTAGCCTCATCATCGGCATAATCCTCACCTTCTTCAGCTACTTCTTCATTATGACCCATGGAGCACATGGTGCTGCAGGGGTCTGGAGGAAAAGAAGAACCGCATCGTCGAGTCATCGTCCTCCTGTACATCCTCAGCAACTCAAGTGCCTCAGGAAGATCATTGGTACTCGGCTCTTGGGATCCTCGAGATCATAATCTGCATCCTGCTCTTCGGTGGTCTGCTGCAGATAGCTCAGCACTCTTCCCATCTCCCGAGCTCTCCCACTCATTGCTGGCAGTTCTTCCCTTGATGATGTAGGGAGCTATCTTTCGCAGCTATTCAAGGAGGGTGAACTTCGGACAGATTATCCCCTTCTTCTTACTCTACTGCACTTCATCGGAGGCTAGGCCTCTTTTATGCTGATCTTGGCAGCTCTGAGTGCCTTAGTCCAGCTCCGATGAAGAGGCTTCTGCAGATGATGATGCTGTCCTCATCCTGCTGATGCTCTCGATGTATGCGGGCATGGGCGTACTACCAACCTGATGGGATCGCTCAGCCTCTCTGGGCTTCCCTCTGTCCTTGACCTCACCGGTGCAGCAGCGATATGGTACGCGCTCCCATGATGTACCTCTGTAGCGTGCACTACTCAGTTTCAGCCCTACTCAGCTATGGTCTTCCTCAAAGCGCACCTCGCTGGGAAAGATCCTACCGCACCAGTATCCTGATGTATGGTAAGCTGACATGTGTGTGACGAGTCCTGGCATCGCTCACTTACAAACAATAATATACACGATGATTTACTTGTATCCTTGGGTCCCGGGAGACCCTGAGCTGATCACGCCTGTCAAAGCCCTTCGCACCTTACGCAGTAGCTGACCATATATATACCCCGTCCCGAGTCTCACGAAAAGGACGTCACACCTCGAAGGCTGCAGAGATGGTGCTCTCAGCTTGGTATACGCAGGAGCAAATACAGCTCTATGACCTCCCTATGAGCAAGGATCGTGATGGTGCCCTATGAGGCCTATGACCTTGTATGGCACGCACGGTTACCCAAAAGCAACAAGAGCGAGACCTAACGCCCGAGATCGCCATTGTCGCCGAAGGCGATGGTGGCCTCTCCTCCTCCGCTTATATAGGGTGAGCGATCGAGCAAAGCAGGACTTCTGCTACTGAGCAAATCTGCGTGGTACCTGCTTTATAGCCTGCATAGTGGGCGTCTCGGAGGCAGTTGGCACAGCCTCGAAGAGCAGTGCACCGTAATTCCTGGAGAAGCTACCGAAGAGGATGGACGCGTGCTAGCGGCGAAAGTACGCACCGCGATCGTCAATGAAGGGCTTCACTCTGTGAAGCTGAGAGTCAATGATCGGCTGTCACTGAGTATCGATCGCAGTGGCACTACTTCGAGTTTGTAGGGATGCGAAGGAGTACATCACCGGACAAGTGATATCCCTCGAACAGGAGTTTCCCTATTTCTCCATCATCATGAGCAAGTGCGCTGCCAAGCGGATAGAGCAGCAGCGCTAATAGATAAACAGTCAAGGCTCTCAGCATCAAAATTATCCTTAGCTTTGTCCTGCTAAGCATCACACCCACCTCCAATGGAAACAGCACCCAGCTTCTTCTTCCGTCATCGACCCACGTGTCGCTCGGACGTTGCAAGCACAAACTCATGCATATTCCCAGCGGTCACCCTCATCACTTATCCTCTGTGGTGGCGAGGGATTATGTTAGCAGTATGCCAGCTGTGCCGCTACCGAGGAGAAGAGTTCATGCTCTGCTCCGAATTGCCCAATGGCCGCCCCAGCGAAGACACCTTTGGAGCGCGTTATGCAAACCCGTGCATCCCGACAGGACTGCCGCTTGCCTGGGTGTAGTGCACTTCTCAGATTGTCAAAGATTATCTGGCTTGCACATCGCCACTGACGAGTGGCAAGAAAATGCGTGGAACCAATCCTCCAGAGGGTGGCTGGACGAAAGTAGCTACATCCTCCTTTGGCTTGGGCCAGCGAACTACTCTTTAAGCATCGCATCGCGCAAGAAGCTGTAGGTGAGAAAGAGGTAATGAAATCACATGTGCCCAAGCTCCTTTGATAAACTTTGCCCCTGAGGAGGCGGTTGTCACGATGGAGCCATGGGCACCACAGGTAGCTGTAGCCGAGCAGATCGTCAAGAAGAAGGGTGTTTTGTCCTTGCGCTCAGGGTAATCAGCGCCATCTCTTTGAAGATGCATCTCTAAAACTCTAAATAATGACAAGATAATATATATGGACGATTAACATTTGGTGAAAGGAACCAAAATAACTATGTTAAATGCTAGTGATGTTCCTATCAAGAAACCATCAGTAAATATAAAAAGGGAAAACTTCCTAGATGAGTTGTTGAACATTTGGAATATTATGGAGCATGCATTTATGAGAAATGGCTATACAAATTAGTACCCAGACGAATTATAGATTTTGTTTTTAAGTATATCGACAAACTATCCGAGCCTTCTATAGTATTTCCAAATCACAGCAAATGGTGATTTATTGGGACTGGGAGAAATAAGAACTGGACAATTTACTCCAACGTAGATGGGAAATAGAGTGAGAAAATTATCAAACGTTAGAAAATGCCATGAGCCGTGCATTAGACTCTTTAGAGAGCTACGTGATATGATGACTTTTTCATTGCTCGCAAGGACCATTTTTGCTTCTAAACCCCACTTGAGATATTAAAAGGAAAAACTCCTAGTACAATATGGTCAATGCTACGGTTATGTCTCCAGCATCGTCTTAAGGAGGAAAGCTTTCTAACAAGAACTCATATGTTGTAGAGATGCCAAGACTATATCGACATTATCGGACTGTAGGCTGTAGAAAAATCATGGGTTAGGGAAGAATAAGATAATTTGGCGTAGAGGAGTATAAGATTAAAGGAGATATTGAATTGGATCTTGAAACAACAGATGGTTTATGTAAAACGCTGTAAATGATGGACACAGGCCACAAAGTTAGATTTAAAGAAACGTTGGAGAGAATTGGACAGCATAGTTCCAACGATAGATAAAATAGGATCTAGGGTTTGAAGATACTGAAAAAGCAGCTTTAGCCTTGTACTGTCTAAGGAGGAGGGCGTGTTAGATCGTCTTGTATATTAGAAGTATAATTAGTATTGGAATTAGTAGCACTACATTAGGAACTGAAAAATTTAATAAATGAACACAGAATTACGGTATATCTTGGAAACCTCCCTGTAATAAATCAAGGACGAGTTACTAGCACTGCTATGGCAAATAGTATCTGACTCCTTTGGATTTAAAAGACTCTGACGGTATGCTGCTCAGATGAGAAGAAACTACTATCAGCTGCTGACGAAGCGATCTTTATCCTCAAGAGCACTGCAATGTATTGGACGCCTCTACGATGCCACAGACCCAAGGATTGGCTTGACAAAGCTCTTCACGCGAACCACGCCCAGCTGACAAGGAACCGCGGGCTCATTATGGCTGTGCAACAGAGAGATACCACTTACGAGTGGTGCATGGCAATGGTCATGCTCAAGAGCGTACGTACACTGAAGTGGTGCCACTCATATGGTTTTGAGCTCGATGCCCTGGACAGGCGTACCTCAGAGACAGACGACGCGTGCCATCTCGCTATGCATGGGACGGCGGCGATGCTGCTGCGCTGAGTGGAGCTGCTGTGCCTTTAGAGAAACCACAAGTGCTGACTGATGAGCCTCGGACGAACCGGTTACGACCGCAAAGAGCGCACAACAACCTCGTAACGTGGGTGTACGATGGCAACAGCTACACCTCTGTGGCAAAGCTCACCAAGGAGGACATGCAGCCACAGTATCATGCAGGATTATCTGTACACCCATTCGGGCTCCTCGACAGCAAAGGGGTGAATGGTTTGGACTGCGTCATGTCGACATCTACAGAGATGTGCAGGAACCTCGAGGTGAGAGGAAACTTCGCCTGCAAGCTAGGTTCCAAGGAAATGTACTCTCGATGACAGAACCTGCTATGTACGTGACACCGATATTATAGTTGATGACAGGTACTTTTAACAGCCAAAGACTGAGTAGGGTTAGTGAAGAGGTAAAGTGCAAATCTATGCATACGTTCACGAGGCAAATAGTTGCGTGGATACAATGGGATAGAGTTCAACCTATTACATTTACAAGTAGTGGACAAACTCATCAAGTCAGCATCACAAAAAGGCACAGGGTTCCGCATCAAAATTATGCGAAAACCACAATGCTCTGATTACTAATTATATTGTGTTTTACTAATAGACATTGGTTATCTAAGCTTTATGGAGAACTCTATTGATAATCAGGTACTTATATTTTGATGCAGGAGCTCTGATTGAACAAAGTCCCATTAGAGCGGATTGTACTATCTTTACGGACGGGAAGCGTTTCTGCTTATGGCACGATTTGCCTACAGCCCACCCAAAGTAGAGGGTGTCACTGCACTTCGGTGACGTCCTCTGCATGAGCGACAAGATCCTCTCCCATGCGGGGGAGATAGCCTGCCTCACCTAAATAAGACAGGATGATTCGACTAGATAAGCCCCATACGACATGTGTCATAGCAGCTCTCTTCATGCTCCTTGCACCCCTCAAGAGCCACCAACATGAGCTCTACCTCCCATGGAGCATCAGCCATCGAAACACACGCACTGCATACGGAGACTCTCTCCTGGCTCACCCAGACTTCAGCACCTCCATCCCCGAGAGCACCAAGCACTCCTCCCGGCACAGCCCTGCACAGGCAGAGGACGACATGAGGCGAGGCTCACCGACACCATCGTCGTGGAGGTGTCAGTTTCTCCTATGAGAAGATAGAAGTCGCCTCCAGTAGCCCCTGATGTCGTCAAGTCGTAGTGGATCATGGACAAGAACTTAGGGGCTCCCGCTACCGCACCTCGGGGTGTCGCCAAGTGGCCACTGGACTGCTCGGGCTTCGTCAGCCTCGTATTTCTCGAGGGGATTAAGATCCCCCACTCCTCCAGATCCTCCTCTGCATATACCAAGGATATAAAAGTATCCCCAGCCAGGAGACCTACTCTTCCTTCAAGGTACAAACAAACACTCCAATCGTGTGGGGCATGTAGCCATGGTCACTCGCAATGACAGAAGGCAATATCAAGATGCTACATAGCAGTAGTAGCCTCGGCATCGTCATTGAGAGCCTCAATAATAGTCCCCTACTACACCTCCACGCTACCTCCGGAGCAGGTCGCCTTCCCGAAGTCAAAAGAGCATTGGAGGGAATACCCCACGAACTTAATGCAAGAATAAGCCTCTATGCTCAGGTGAGAGCAACTCACTAAAAGTTTCGGAGATCGCATCCCTCTTCTCCGACATATCCTTCTCCCATCGAGCGTGGTCAGAGGTCAGGGCTCATCGCTCCCCAACGGTACAGAAGTCCACCCTCGTGCGTATCCTTCTCGGCAGAGCCACAGGACTCAGGTAGCGTCACTTATGAACGTGATTTACGCATAGCCTTCTTACCTCAGCTTCCTGAACTTCAGCAGAGGGTAGCATCTTGAAGCCTGCTTCAGCCCCTATGACTGGTAGCCCAGCTTACCTCGCTGGGAAATAGCTGTCGAAGCTGGGGACAGTCAAGCTATGAGCGACTTCTTCCAGAGATGGAGCTCAGGGAGCTTGGCTCTACGAACAACGAGAAAGAGATCTTAGGGCGCACTGGGTATAGATGACCACCAACGCTCTGTCAAAGGGGCTATCAGGCGGAGAAGCCAAGCGCATCGCCCTTGCAAGCACCCTCATCAGCCAGCCTGACCTGCTCTTCCTCGATGAGCCAACAAACCACCTTGACCTCAAGAGCATTGAGTGGCTCGAGGGCTATTTGACGCGCTCGACGATGGGCTTACTCCCTTATCACTCCCGACCGCTTCTTTCCTCGATCGTGTCTGTAACCAGATCATTGAGCTCGATGGCGGACACCTCTATCGCTACAAGGGGAACTATGATTACTACCTGACCAAGCGTGAAGAGCGTCACGAGCAAGAAGAGCAATCTCGACAGCGAGCCCTCAACCTCTATCGCAGAGGCTCGAATGGATGCGTCGACAACCTCAAGCTCGTGGGCACGAAAGCCCAATATCGTATCGATGCCTTCCACGAGCTCGGGAAGCCAAAACGTACGTCCTGCACAGCATGCCAATGAGTTGCAGCTCGCATCTTCTACGACACGACATCAGTGAAGATCTTCGAAAAGCGTACCCGATCAATGCAGCGTTTCGGAGATAAGATCTGCTTCGGGACTTAGCTTCAGTTCAGGTACGACAAAAGTAGGTATCATCGGAGAGAATGGTGTCGGAAGACCACCTGCTGGATGTCCTCGGATAGAACCCGACTCAGGACACTTCGATATTGGCGAGACGGTACGCTTTGGCTACTATGGCCAGAGCCTCCAACCTTTTGCCGCGCAGCGTCATCGACATCGTGAGAGATCGCAAAGAACTGCTCTCCCAACGGTGATACTCAGTGTCGAGCACTCTCCGCCTCTCGAATACTGACTCGATTTCTTCCTCAGGCGACAATATACGCCAGTTTGAGAGCTCCGTGGAGGCGAGCTGCGTCGACTGGTCTTGTACGGTCTTAGTCACATGCCCGAACTTTCGTCCTCGACGAACCCACTAATGACCTCGACATCCTCACCTGCAAGCCCCTTGGGAGTACCTCTCCGGACTTCGCTGGCTGCGTACTCATCGTGAGCCACGACCGCTTCTTTATGGATAAGGTAGTGAGCCATCTTCACCTTCGAGGGTAATGGTGTCGTGCTGACTTCCTGGTAGCTATACCCTTTCATCGCACCAAGCGTGAAGAGGAGGAGCGTCAACAGGGCATCACCTGCCCACTAAAGCTCCCCTCAGCAGACAGAGTACGCCGCTCTCAGAATAGACCTGTGAAACTCACCTTTCGCCGAGCCGACGCGAACTGGAGAAATACGGCACGCATACCTGCAACTGGATGAGGAAGACTGCCCTTGAAGCCCAACTCCGCAGGTACGCTCGCACACGAAGATCTGATGAAAGACTCCGAGCGCATTGGTCAGCTCATCGAAGAGATGGATCTTCTGACGCTACGCCAGCTGGAGCTTGAAAGAGAAAGATATACAGTCACCATCCATTTATTCACCAATCGATAGAAAGTCTATGATAACGACCAGACCAGCTCAATGCCCTGCCGAGCGCAAGATCATGCGAGGTGTCTTTGACGTCGATAGACCCGACGTATCAATTAGAAGAAGAAGAGCCCGCACCAGCAGATCCATCCTTCTGGGAAGATCGTACGCGCCGAAGCTCCAGATGCGTAAGGTCAAAAGACCTACGCAAGTGGTTAACTTTACTAGGATGAAGCAGAACGCCTCGTCAAGAAGTAGCCCTTTCCCTCGAATACTACAAGGAGGAATCACCACCGAAGAAGAGGTTGACAAGCCTCAGCCGGGCTATCCTCCTCTTCGAAGAGGTGAAAGCTCAAAATATGCTTCGTGCAGAAGAAGACAACCTCGGCGCTGTCCTCCAAGATCAATGCAGGTGCAGGAGGTACGGAGAGCCAAGACTGGGCTCTATGCTCGCTCGCATGTATGCTCGGTGGTGCGATAGCAAGGCTACAAGACCACCATCACCAACTGGCAGGATGGAGACGAAGCTGGCTCAAGACGATGACGATGCAAGTCGAGGAGACCAAGCCTATGGCTTCCTCAAGAGCGAGACAGAGGATTACATCGTCTCGTACGTATCTCTCCTATAACGCCCAGGGAAGCGTATGACGGAGCTTCGCCTCGATCTTTGTCGTCCCCCTTAGTAGACGAGCACCATCGAAATGAGGTCAATCAGCCAATATGAGCTGGGACACCTTCCGCTCCAGCGAGTGCCGGTGGCCAGAACGTCAATAAGGTCGAGACTGGGGTACGCTTACGCTATAAGTACAAAGACCCTGAGACAGGAGGGAAGAAGAGATCATCATCGAGAATACGGAGACTCGCTCGCAAACCGATAACCGAGAGGATGCCGCTACGCCTACTCCGTTCACAGCTCTATGATAAGAGCTGGAGCGTCGTCCCAAGGCACAAAGCCAAAGTAAAGGCAACGAAAGAAAATCTGAATGGGGGCTCAAATCCGCAGCTGATGTCTTTGATGACCGTCGCGCAAAAGACCACCGAACAGGCTTTATCAGACTTCTAATGTCACTGCCGCAATGGACGGTGACATCGATGAATTATCAGGCTTACTTGATGGAGTTCGCTGCAAAGGAAGAAAGTCGAGCTGCCCCTACTCACCATATAGACTCATCCCTCTCGGAGCTACTTCACTGAGAGGGGATAGTATTTCAACTCTGTGAAAGCCTATCAGTGAGCAATCCTTCTGGAAAAATCACTGGACAAAGTACCTCCATGCCTACCTCTGAACTTTATCCTTCCACAACTGAGGTTTGTAATGCAGAGAGAGTCATTTATCATCAACTAACCTAACTCAAACAAGATGCAGAAAGCATTCTATCTCCTTCCTGGAGTGCACGAGCAACCTCGGTAGCCCTCGGACGCAAACTTATCCGTGTAGCCATCCTCATCATCTTCGTATGGATCGGTGGCCTGAAGTTCCAACTACGAAGCCAACAGGATCATCCCCTTCGTAGCCATAGCCCACTGATGAGCTTCTTCTCAAGATGCCAACAACAAGGTGACCAACGATGAGAGGGAAGGTCGTCAAGGAGTACACCCTCAACAAAATGATGCCTGAGGTAAAGTACGATCTTTGCAAACACGATGGCAGCACGTAGAGAACAAATCTACCTCTTCTCACGGCCTCAGTATCCTGAGTCATGACGATCAGTATCCTCGTCTTCCCTCGGCCTCTTCTCCCTATCTCTGCGGCATCATCGGTCGAACTCTGCCTCATCATCATGACCATCAGTACGCCTGACCTTCCTGATCACTACGCCCCGAAACATTTTGCACACGCTTCGCCCGAAGCCCTTAGCCGCTGCGAACGGGCCAATAGCTTCCCCTTCCTCTCGGGTTGCAGGTCGCCTCGTCATCAGGGGAGACGGCCGTCATCTTGCGAGCGCTGTCGTCCTCTCAGAATCTGCAAAGAGCGGATTTCTCGCCTCAGAGAAGTAGCTGAGACGCCTCTAACAAATCAAGAGCGCCCATCCACCTCAGTGGATGTGCGTACTCTCTTCTGAGCTATCATGGCACAGAGATACTACCATAATAAAGACATTGTGGTCCTCCCCATAGCTGGGTAATTCCTCCTACTTTCCTCAAGCGAAGTAATCTGGAGGAACCATCGCTCCCTGCAACAGCATTTCTGAGCAGCTACTCAGAGAAGCAGGGAGCCACATCACTGCGGTGGGTGTGGCTCTCGTTGTTTCAGGAGGGTAGACTCAAGATCTACCTTATTGGAGATGCTTAGGCTTCTTCGCTGAGAAGGATCTCGAGCACCTTAGCTGCTGAGTAAGCTACTGGGGTACCAGGACCGAAGAGTAGCAGCAACACCTGTGTAGAGAACTCATAGTCCTGGTAGGATGACACCACCAGCTGTGACTAAGATATCGGGACGCTGAGCTGCAACTCTTCGATGACCTGAGGAATCTGAGTCTTATGACCAGCAGCCAGCGAGGAGACCCCCATCACGTGGACGTCATTTTCGACAACCTGACGAGCGGATTCTTCTGAGTCTGGAAGGAGGTCCCATATCTGCGTCGAAGCCAGCAGTCTGCGATACCCTTAGCACCACTCTGGCACCACGGTCGTGACTGTTCGTCCCTATTTGTGAGTCATGATGCGGGCGACGACCTTCCTTTTCTGCGAACTTTGAGGGCTCCTTAGCCTGATGAGTCCTTGTCTTCTTGCCTGATTCTGAAGAGTACACGCCTGAAATCGTACGAATAATAGCCTTATAGGACCTCGATCTTTTCCAGGCATCAGAGATTTTCACCGAGAAGCACGGAGGCAGCAGCCTTGACGGGAGGTCAAGGAGGTTACTCCTTCGTCTCTACAGCAGCGGTGATAGCTTCGAGCAGCCTTGACAGCAGCTTCGTCAGACCCTTACGCAGATCATTCAGACGAGAGATCTGCTGCTCAGTCTGCAGTGTTGTGATCTCGATGATCGGATCTTCCTTCTCCAAGACGATACTTGATGCCATACCATCGATGACCTGCTGGCGAGAGTCAGTACGAGGCCTGCGTACGAGCTACAGCTTCTTCCGATACGCATCTTAGGCAGACCCGTTTCGTGCATAGCCATACGCCATACCGACTTGCCCTTGATGTGACCCCATGCCTTATGCATCAGCTCGTTCGTAGGCTTTCGACGTAGTACGAACCAGCCCATAGGGCCGATCTCCTTACATACGAGGGTCTCTTCCTGGTCGTAGATCTGCGCTATTACGAGCGATACGAGCAGAGAAGTCCGTAGGCAGGCAATAGCTTCGTCAAGAGCGTTGGTGTGGAGCGACTGCGTGTGACCCAGTCGCAGCACCCATAGCTTCGATACAGGTACGCCCTACATGTTGTTGAAGGGATCCTAGCTCGGTGAGTGACCAACAGACGATCTGGCTGAATGTACGAGCAGCAAAGGTCTTTGGGGTTCTCTGGATTAGACTGACCGACAATCTTTGCCCCAAGGCAACGTGCAGCACGCATCTTAGCTAATCTCACTTGAAGTGGATTCATCCCGATAGCCCAGAAGAAGGACAGACGAGGGCGAACTTATCGACAGATACTGGCAGCAATACCAGCCTCTGAGGCACTCGAGACCGTCCAGCGAGCGTGTAAGCCATCCGATGTCGGCCGTAGCACCAGCTTCCTGCATGTGGTAGCCAGAGATGGAGATCGAGTTGAACTTAGGCATGTTCTGCGACGGTACTACGAAGATGTCAGCGATGATACGCATCGAAATTCAGGTGGGTAGATGCTAGGTGTTACGCACCATGAACTCCTTGAGGATGTCGTTCTACGGATCTACCAGCCATCTCATCGAGTTTAGCCCCGCTCCAGCCCCAGCGTTGATGTAGAATGCCGATGACAGGAAGCACTGCACCATTCATCGTCATCGAGACGACATACTTGTTGAGGGAATACGACGAGCACCTTCATATCCTCCAGGGAGCAGATGATACGACACCAGCCTTACCGACGTCACCGACTACGCTGAGTGGTCTGCATCATAGCCTCGGTGGTAGGAGTCAGAGGCAACGGAAAGCCCCTTCTGACCAGAAGCGAGGTTGCAGCGATGATGAAGGCGTTGAATTTCCTTCAGCCGTAGAGAAGCCTGCATACGACGGATCGTCCAGGGACGCATCAGCGGACATACCGCTCATAAGGACCGCGCAGGTAAGGAGGAATACCGGAAGCATAGTCGAGTGTTCCATCCCTTCGAGTCGTGCGCCGTATGGAGCGGGCTTGACGAGGGATCTGCTCAGCAGTACGCCATACAGAGCGTATTGTCCTGCTTAGAAGCCCATTCAACGGGGCAAGTCTGACAAAAGCCAGCAGACTTAATATCTATGTTCTTGAATTGTGGTTTCATTTCTTCTGTCTCCTTACTGATTAGTTAATACCCAAGCTTGTGGTTGAACTGGCGGAGCGTTTCGAGGACGTTGCTCTTCACGTTGATGAAGTTCCTCGATGCCGACAGCCTTGAGGTCATCCGCACAAGCAGGAGCACCTGCTACGACGAACTCGCGGCGCGACCAGCGAGATACTTGTACGCCTCAGGAGGCAAACTCTGCATACTCATCATCGCTTGAGCAGAGGACGATGATCGAAGCACCAGCAGCGAGACCAGCGTCGACCCTTCCCTGTACCGCAGCGAAGCCCAAGTTATCCTGGATCTTGTAGCCAGCACAAGCGAAGAAGTTACTGGAGAACTGAGAGCGAGCTCAGACGCATCGCCAGGGTTACCGATTGTAAGCATGAAGACCTTGACCTCCTTACCCACTACGCTCAGTAGCCAGACGGAGAGCTTCAAATTCAGATGCACCACGGTCGAAGTTCAGTGCTTCAATCGAAGGAGCACCACAACCGCAATATGAGTTCCCCTTCTGCTTCAACGAGCTTCGTGCAGCCGTCTCAGTGAAGTTAGGGGAACTGGTTCGTGCCGAGGAAGATTTCCTTACGAGCAGCGACAGCGGCGTGACGCTTTCGTATTGCTGGCATTGACAGCTTCTGTACGCTTCCAGTTTCAACAGCAGCGGCAGAAGCCACCTTCTTCCTCGACGGCGAGGAAGAGCTCTCTGCCTGTTCAGCCAGAGCGTTCGTCAGGTGCTCGATATAATACGAACCAGCTGCGGGGTCAATGACCTTGTCGAAGTGCGACTCTTCCTGAGGAGGAGCTGCTACGTTACGTGCGATACGTTCGGAGAAGTTATCAGATTCCTGATAGGTAACATCGAAGGGCTGTACCGTCAGAGAATCTACACCGCCCAGCGTCGCTGACATCGCTTCGGTCTGTGTACGAAGGAGGTTAACGTGAGCATCATAGATCGTCTTATTCCAGAGTGAGGGTGACAGCGTGCATGTGGATCCCGGCAGCTTCACCATATATTGTTCGCCATAAGCGCCGATGATCTCTAGTCCAGAGCCAGCGTGCTGCACGGAACTTAGCGAGCTCCATGGGGAGTTAGATCCTACACCGAAGACGAACTTGATGCGGCTCGTCAGTTCTTCGATCGAGTAGCCTGCTTCCGAGAGCTTGTCGACGAGCTCAGCACCCCAAGAGAGTGCATAGCCCAGCTCCCTGATGATAGATGTAGGCACCGGCGTTATTGATGTTGAGGGCATTGACCGTAAGGGACACGGTACCCAGGCAGAGGACGAATGGCATCGAGGAGCTGTGCGCACGCAGCCACCCACTGAGGGTTAGAGAGTCCCTTGACGAGCTGCTTCTTTGAAGGGACTCGAAGTTGATCGAGAACACTGCACTGCGCACATCGGTACCTACTTCGGTGAGATAAGCTGCCAGTTCGCTACAAGCTGTGCTACTACAGAGGGTGCTGCAAGAGAAGTTCAACGATAGCCTCAGGGCATAATATCCTTGAGGAGGATGGCCAGAGTTTCCTTGTTGACTTGGTCACGACGGAGCTTGAGCCGAGCGAGGTAATCCCCTTATTGAGGATATCCAGAGCCTTTTCGCTGAGTTTCCTTGGGGTCGTGTACATTGATGTCCTGACGGATGAGCCACTCATTGTCCATACATACGCAGAGCGGACATAAGGGTACTCTGCAGGCATCACTTTGGGGGTAGAGAGCCTTCGAGGTCTTCGCGACGATAGAAGGGATTGACGTTGAATCCTTCGTTGGTGCGCCAGACGAGCTTACGCTCGAAGTCAGCTCCTTCAGGTCGGTCACGATCTTATCCTTCCATTCCATATATGCTAATGGCGGGGAATTCGCTCAGTAACCGTTCTTTGTCAGTTGCCATAATAGTTCAATTTAGTGAATTGATTACTTATATCCGCAAAAGGTAAGGTAAATCAATGAAACAGCATGCACTCTGAATTGTGGAAAATACAACAGCCACCCCATCTATCTGGATGAGTGACTGTCGTAGCTAGACTGAAAGGCCATGGGAGGATTATTCCTTCACTTCCCAGTAGGCATCCTTCATCAGAAGATCTTCGAGTGTGCGGATACCTGGCTTTTGGGCACGCACTTCTTCGATCTGCTGCGTGACAGCTTGGTCGTAGCAGATATCGTCTACATCACGGATGACCCTGAAGGCTACAGGCATATCATCACTCGTACCCATCATTGCCAGCATCGTATGCAGGGTGGGATCACCTCGTGAGCATCGTGCGTCAAGACATCATCCAGCGTATAACCATCTTTCTCCGAGCGTCACAGCCTTCAAGCGAAGACCACTCGAGGACAATCCCTTATTCTTCTCCTTACTGAAGATCATCTTCTCTCCGTGACGAAAGGACTATAGAGCGGTCGTCACGCACATCACGCTGGGCTACATTCTTATGCACCATCATTGAAGATAACGCAGTTCACTAAGACTTCGACCACAGCGGCACACTTGCATGCTGCGTACTACCATGCACTGACCGAGGGCTTCACATCTATATCCAGTGAACGAGCGAAGAAACGGCCACGTGCACCGAAGCAAAGTTCAGCTGGAATGAACGGATCTTCTACGGTACCGAAGGGTGAACTCTTCGAGACGAAGCCACGCTCTGAGGTAGGTGAATACCGCCCCTTGGTCCGACCATAGATACGGTGTTGAAGAGGATGGAAGTTGAGATCTACATTACGGCGAATATGGCGTGGATAAAGTGGTTACCACCACAGCCAAGCTATCACCATCCCCTCGTTGCGATCCATACACAAAGGTCAGGACGAGCAGTCTTGAGCCCTGTGGCGATGGTCGGCACGCCCATGAATGGTATGGAAGCCATAAGCATTCATGTAGTGCGGAGACGTGACGAGCAACCAATACCTGAGATGACGGCTGTTTGCTCCGTCGAAATACCGACTTGCAGCCATCGACTCTGGAGTAGCTAGCCAACACCATGGTCACCGCAACCAGGACACCAGCGTACATACTGGTCACTCTTGAAGCACTGGCATCTAACTTCACTGGGTTTGTATTCGTTTCCATAGGGCTATTCTTCGATAGTTTGATGAATTCTTCGACTAAGGTGTGAGAGGACGAAGGGCTGACCTCGTCACCTCATTGTACTGGCGCGGTACGAAGTTATCAATCAGACCACGCAGGTGACGAGCGAACATGCCGTGTTTTGCTCAGCGACGATAACCTTCTTGTAGCGACGGAGTACTTCTTCGGTATTCGAGGGCAGAGGGTTCACGAAAGCGAAGTGAGCGTGTGCGATCTTGAGACCACGTTCACGTACCTTATGGGCTGCTTCATAGAGGTGACCATAGGGTACCGCCCCACCTACGATAAGGGTATCCTGCATCCTGATCCCCTTCTACTTCGAGCTGAGGGAATGACGTTGAGATGATAGTTGATCTTCTCTGACGGGTCTTAACCATGAGTGCATGGTTCGCTGCATCAGTGCTGATAGCACTCGTCGTGTAGTTCTTTCTCGAGTCCACCCAGACGATGCTCGAGCCAGGGTGCCAGGTAGAGCCCAGTAGCGCACCTTTGTTTCTTCATTACGATACTAGGGACGCCATCCATCCGCAGCACCCTCTCGGGGAGCTTAGAGACATAGTTAGGGCTCAATCATGGGGTAGCTCATGAAGATCAGGGTGATACGCCAAGCCGATGAGCCATTAGCCACGAAAGGTATCCGTAAGTAGGATCACAGGAGTCATGCTGCTCAACGGCGATCTTTGCAGCCCAGTAAGCATAGAGGAAGCAGGTATCAGGTGTCGTAGCGGCAAGGACGGGGATGGGTGCTTCACCATTACGCCCATAGAGCGCCTGCATCAGGTCCGTCTGTTCGCTCTTGGTGGGAAGCCCCGCTGAGGGACCACCACGCTGGACGTCGATGATGATGAGGGGAGTTCGGACATCACCGCGAAGCCCAATAGCTTCGCTCTTGAGGGCAAGTCCAGGACCAGAGGTTGTCGTCACCGCGAGGTCACCAGCGAAGGAAGCACCGATAGCATGGTACAGATGCCCTGCACTTCGTCTTCAGCCTGGACAGTCTTCACCCAAGAGCTTTATGCTTGGCCAGTTCGATGGCGATATCCGTGGCAGGAGTGATTGGATAGCTTCCAAGAAGAGCTCAAGACCTGCACGCTCAGCGGCTGCTATCAGCCCACAGGCCGTAGCCTTGTTCCCATTGACATCAAGATAACGCCCTGGTACAGGCTTCTGTGTCTCGATGCGGAAGATGCTGGCTGAAGCGTGGGTATTCGCCCTGAAGTCAAAACCATGATTGAGCGAGCGATGTTAGCATCACGCAGCTGAGGCTTTCTTAGCAAACTTGCGTGCGAGGAACTGCTCCTGCGGGTTCGAGTGGACGATCACAGATCCAGCAGATAAGTCCTATAGGCAAACATGTTCTTGCATCGTAGGGCAGACTTGGCATCGAGCCCGAAGTCTTTGAGGGCCCTCCTTGACGATGGAAGAGATGGGAGCAGGGATGATTTGTTGGGTTTTCAGCCCAAGTTCTTCGAATGGTTCTTCGGTCTTGAACTCCAGCCTTACGCAGGTCATTGGCAGTAAACGAGTAGTGTCTGCGATGATGATCGAGTCCTTCTTCAGGTACTTGATGCTCACCTTAGGGCTGTGGATTCATTGCCACAAGGATGTCCGCATTCTCACCAGGAGTGCACCGACTGAGAAACCTCATCTGGACTTTGGGTATCCAGAGACATCACTGAGCGTGCCTTTGTGGGGCACGGATTTCAGCGGGGAAGTCAGGGAGGGTTGAGATGGTGTTCCCCGTCATTGCGAGAGGTCAGAGAAGACTCGTCCCCTGTGAGCTGCATACCGTCCCCCGAGCTCACCGGAGAAGCGGATCACAATGTCTTTGAGGGTTTTGATCGCTTTCTGTTCGTCCATAGCTTTTTACTCACAATATTATATAACCATGTATGTCAGCACGGCCTACGCCATCAAGGGAGGTTGTGTCTTCTGGCAAGGAATAGTACCGTTAGTGATAGAGGACATGCGTGCTAACATTGCTTACTTTGTTCTGCAAATGCAAGCAAAGCTAAGGAATAAAGTACAGCTAACCAAACCTCCCTTATAATTAAGTATTTTTCACTAATCATAGGTCTTTAGCCTTCTCATCAATGCTAGCTTTGCTTGCTCTGAGAGGGAGGAGTGCTGAATGAGCAGATGAGACACACACCTTACCAGTAGAGACCCTCAGGAGGGCTCATTCCTCCCCTGAACCTCCATATAATTTATTGTATGCGCGCGAAGAAAGGAGGAGAAACAAAGCTATTCCCATACAAAGGAAAACAGATGCTCCCCTCCCTCTGTGCTATCCTCTCACTTCCACCCAAAAGACAGCCCTTCTTTCTATCAAGCAAAAACAAACCACCCAAAGTGTGGGTAACAATGCATGTACTGCTCCGTGAGGGGAGGACTACTCGATAACGTGCGAAGCACTACGAGTTAGTAGCATGAGCAGTACTGCTTCATCCCCCACATATAGTGCCTAGTAGTCCATCCTGGGCATATAGCTAATCTACTTCAGGATGTACTGAGCATCTCCAGGTGAGATATTCTTCGCCTATATGCCCTGAATTAACTACCTTGGCCTCGTCAGTAAACAATCACACATACAAGACGAAGAAACATCACAAAAATGAAAAGTCTATTGAACGACGACTCGTGTGGCGACCTTGGCGCTTGGCTTAGCTTATCTCCGCCCTACCCTTTCTCATGCTCAGAAGGACTATAAACCTACGAAGGACCTTGCAGCTCATGAACAGTTCCGCAACCGAGGGTTCGTGTATCTTCCTGCACTGGGGCTATATAGTATGTTTGCTCAGGAGGTGGTATATGACCAATGCCAACCTCAACCACGCAGAATATGCCAAGTCCGCCGCAGCCTTCTACCCTGCACAGTCTCGGATGCAGCTAAGTGGGTCGCCGCTATCAAAGCCTCGGGGGCTGGCTATCTAACCATGCACCTCACGTCACCACGAAGGGTTCTCTCGTGGAACACTAAGTAGTGACCACAACATCGTGAAGGCGACCCCCTTCAAGCGTGCGATATCCTCGCCGAGCTGCGTGACGAATGTCGCAAGCAAGGCTTAGGGCTTCCACATTTACTACTCACTCCTTGACTGGACTCTGAGATGACTACTACCCCATCGGACGCACAGGACGCGGTAGCCGGGACGCACTACGCATGGTGACTGGAAGACCTATGATACCTTCATGAACGACCAGCCTCGAAGGAGCTTGTCCAAGACTACGGAGCTGAAGGATCTGGTCTGATGGTGAATGGGACCAAGATGAAAATCCAGGCTTCGACTGGCATTACGACAAGATGTGTGCTGGCATCCATGCCCTCAATTCCGCCTGCCTCATCGGTAACAACCACCACGGAGAGGTACACGAGGGGAAGACTTCCAGATGTTTGAGCGCGATGCCAGGTGCTAACACTGCTGGTCTATCGGGCCAGTCCATCAGCAAGCTCCCCATCGAGACCTGCCAAACGATGAACGGCATGTGGGGGCACAAGATCATTGACCAGAACTACAAGTCCGATACGACTCTTATCCGTCTGCTCGTTGAGACTGGCTGGTCGTAATGCGAACCTCCTCTTGAATGTTGGCCCCTGAAGCTCAGGCGTACTTCCCCGCTACGGCCACGAGTCGCTTGAAAAAGATTGGTCGCTGGATGAAGACCAACGGTGTCACGGTCAAGGATGGTGTACGCGAAGGTATCATCCTCCGCAGGAATGGGGCGTAATCGACACAGAAGGAAAGACGCTTACCTAGCACATCTTGTCTTGGAAGAGCCGATGCTCTCCCTGCCTTTGACCCAGAAGGTCAAAGCGTGTCAGAAGCTGAATCGCGCAAGCCCATCCCCTATCAGCAGACTAAGGCTGATCGACACTGACCTTCGACAAGGCTCCATCAGGCCAAATGCGTATTGACTGCACATCGTCGAAGTAACCCTCCAATAACCACCTGTGAATACCGCATAGAGAACTGTGCAGGTAGTGCGAAAGCGCCCGCCGAGCTGAGCTCGGTGGGGCTCATCGTATAGAGCTCTGCGCAGGACTACCCTGAGCACGACCCTTCGTACGGAGATCGCAGCACGCCGCGCTGTCGATATCAAGCTCAGCGTCATCAGCCGCCCTCGCGCTGGAGACTTCCTCTCACACTCCTGCTGCGAAGCTTGCGTCGAGGGATATCAAGATGGCTCGACAACTGGGCGTCGATGGCTGATGTTGTCAGTTGCTTGACTCCCGATGGCGAAGTTGACAAAGGCCTCTACTGGCGCGCTTCGTAGAGGCCGCAGGCGAACCACCCGTGACTCTCCACCGAGCTGGCTGATGTCGTCGTGATCTCCAGAGCTCTTTGAAGATATCATCGAAGCTGGATGTGCTCGTGTACTCACCCCTGGGGGTACGCCACGCAAATTGAGGGTGCAGAAGTAATTGCTCAGCCGTCAAGCAGGCTGGAGACCGTATCATCATCATGCCGAGGAGCAGGCGTAACCCCTGAGAATATCGCTCAGCTTGCTCACATGCGGGAGCCATGAATTCCGCTCCCTGCGTGTCCTCGAACCCAAGTCCCATGCAATACCGCCACTGAAGGGGTCTCCATGGGTGGGACGGTGACGATCGATGAATACGCTTACCTCTTCACCGACCCTCAGAAAAATATCAGATGCCTTCAGGCTCTTGCCTCTATAGATCAGCACTAACTCAATCCAACCAATGACCATACGTATCTCACACCTCGCCGCTGCACACTCTCCCATGGTGGGGATACGACTACCTTCGCTCAGCGCGCAAAGCAGCTATGACGACCATGACCAAGAGCCAGCTACAACAGGACTTCCTCCGCAAGAAGCAAGCCTTCCCACGAGGGAACTTCTTCCGTATCTTTGACACTCCCTCTCGGAAGAGCGAGATGCCCTGACCTTCCTCTACGCCTATATGCCCTCCAAATGACCTGATCGACAGAGATGGCGACTACTCAGAGAATGTACGTAGTAGCCTCGAAGCTCGTAAAGATGATGCCTTGGGGCAAGGTCGTACCCGGAGAGGGAATGGCGTCACTTTGTCCTGCCGATCCGTGTCACAATAACGAAGCCTTAGACGCTTCCGTCGTCCTTACCTTTTAATGCACTCGAAGGATCGTGCCAAGGGGCTCACACTGGAGCAAGCCGTCCCTCGAAGTCAACCACTGGTAAAGTCACGAGCACGTCGTCTACACTCCGAGTGATTCTCGCACGTCTTCGCCTCTGGCTACCCTCCGCACCGCCTATGGTCGATGCGGTGAAGAGTCGACCCTCTTAGTGGCAGCCCTCCGATCCGTAGGCATCCCGGCTCGCCAGGTCTATACCCCCACGCTGGGCTCATACGGATGACAACCACGCTTGGGTCGAAGCATGGGTCGATGGCAAGTGGCTCTTCCTCGGTGCTTGTGAGCCGAGCTCAGCCTCAACTTAGCGTGGTTCAATGCCCCCGTCTCGCGCCATGCTCATGACATACCAAGGCCTTCGGCTCGCTATGATGGACCAGAGGAGGTCATTAGCCGCACGCCGACCCTATACCGAAATCAATGTCATCGACAACTATGCTCACACCGGCAAGGTCGATGTGCAGGTCGTTGATGCAGCTACCGCCCACAGGCTGGTGTCCCTGTAGAATTTCAGGTCTATAACTGCGGGCAATCCCTACACCGTAGCTACCAAGCTCACTGATAGCTGAGGCGCGCTTTCCTCACCGCTGGGAAAGCGAGACATGCTCATCTACGCTAATAAGCCCGATGGAAAAAGGCGGTTATCGCTTTGGATTCCAGAAGGCACACTCTCGGTCCAAGACAAGCAGGTACGCCTTCAGCTGAACCATCGTCCAGGGATCAGATCAATGAAGATCTACTCATCACCCCACCACGTGAAGACGCCAATACTCCCCAACGTCACCGACAGCCAGCGTGCAGAAAACAAACCGCCGCATGGCGACCGAAGACTCCATCCGTGGGCAGTACGTGCTACCTTCGTCGGGAAGCAGCTCGAGGGAATGGACGCTCGTGGTAACTGGAAGACCTTACATGAATTTGTCGAAGGGGCTAAGGATAAGGTGGCAGGCCAAGGCGCTTCTGCAAGCTATATCCTGCAGGACCTGCGTGACATTCCCTTGATGTGCTACGTGACCATCTGGAGAATACCCAGCCCCCTCGCCCAGTTCGCAGGGAATAAGGAGCCGAGCATGGGCTATATCTATAACCCACGTGTAGCCAACGAGCCATTGGTCGCCTATAAGAAGTTCTTCGCCGAAGCAGTGCCTCAAGCATCTACAAAGCAAGTTCCGTTCTTCCTTTGAAGCCCTCCGTCGTGCGGTGCGTCTCACCATACGCATTGACACAGTCACAACCGCCCACTTATCCCATCGAGCCGATTGGTGTATGGAAGAGCCAGAAGGCTGATACGCATTCGCGTAATATCTTCTTCTCGTCCTGCTCGCCCGCACGATGGGCTGGCCAACACGCATCGATGGCGTGACGGGCAAGGTACAGGTCTATGAGCAGGATGCTTGGCACGATGTTATCTTGGACAAGGGCTATCACAGACACCATCCAAGCAGGGACTCTGCGCCCTCAGCTATAAGGACAATGGCATCATCGACAACCCCGAAAGTATTACTATCAGTTCACCATCTCCAAGTTTGATGCACAAAGGTGGCCCCCTCAGCTCCTTTCCTAGACGTGGGGGATAATGGGCTGGAACAAGGTACTTCATGAGCTATGACCTTCAAGGACGGAGCCAAGATGGATGCTGGTAACTCACCTGCTTGTCACGGGCTCTCGACTGGCCAGTGGTAGCGTATTGGTCAATATGCGCACCTTCACCATCAAGCCTGGTCAAACTACCGACGAAGAGCTGGTGATGCGCCGTGATATGACTGCAGTAGCCGTCCTCGCAGCCTTCAATTCAGAGAACCTCTTATACCCATTAGTGGGATGCCAAGGATCTAACGAAGGTAGAGCACTTCACCGCTCCAACGGGCAAGGAACAGTCCCTTGCTATCGACCACCGGCCGGGTACTATATCCCCGGTATCTCCGGAGCAGGGAGAAGAGCCCACGAACCGTGTCACTCAAGGGACATCATCGCTGAGCGTGAAGTCTTCGAGCACTGGGGACGTAGCCTGGTTCTCCTCTTCAAGGACAAGACCAGCCAAAGTCGCTACCGTCCCGATGACTTTGTTGGCCTTCCTAAGGGACTGTCTTTGGCTTGACACTCAGGGAAGATCCTCCTGAGCTGGTCACGAATATGAAGCCCGTGCAGGTAACCTTCCTGTCTGCGTCATCGCCGACACCTTCAATCGTGTGGTCTTCGTCTCCCAAGGCTATACCATTGGCTTAGGTAGACAGCTACGTCAGGTCATCACCGCCCTCGAGAAGGAGCAGTGCACTACGCCCACAAAGACCTGCACCATCCCATAGCGATCGCCCCTCATCATTCATGACAGAAAGAGGTCATCTCCATCGATGAGATGACCTCTCTTTCTATAGACACGCCAAGCAGTACTATGCGAGAGTATCGTATCTTGCGTGACACGAATGCAACAGAAGACTCCTATCGCTCGTCTCGTAGTTACCTCAGGAGCAATCGCATACGCTACGCCAGCTACTACTATACAGGCACTTCTATTATCTTGGGGCAATTGGGAATCATTGCAGTAAACTTTGCCGACACGATGATGGTCGGCAAGTACAGTACTCGATGATCTGGCAGCAGCTTCCTTTGTCAACAATATCTTCGCTCTCTCTTCGTCCTGGTCTGGGCTTCAGCTATGGACTGACACCGCTGGTCTCCGAGCACTGACTGAGGCGATCAACACCGATTGGGGAGATTACTCCGGCATAGCACCCTACTGAACCTCCTTATCGGTATTGGACTTATGCTCTTGCTCATCGGCGTGTACACCTTCCCACCGCTCTTCAGACCTCCAGCTAAGCTACTGCCCTCATTCTGCCCCTCACTTTCATTCTGCAGATGCTTTTCCTCATGGTGTACATGGCCTCTGCTGCGATGAAGCAGTTCTTCGATGGCATGACGCACACAGGTGCCGATGGATCATCCTTAGCCCAATGCGCTCAACATCTTCGGCAACCATCTTCTGATCTTCGGTAGTGGACTTTCCTGCGCTGGGACTCTATGGAGCAGGGCTCTCCATCATTAGTAGCTCGACTCTACATGTTCGTAGCTCTTGCACCAAGCTTCGTTGGAACTTCGCTGCCCAAGCCATCTACCGCACAGTCTTTGAGGGACGCCTCTTCCGCCCCTCACTCGTTCGCCTCGTCCGCCTTGGACTCTCCGTAAGCATCCAGACAGGCGTGGAGACGGCAGCTTGGACCTTGCTATCATCATTGTCACCCGCTGGGCGAACACCCACTGCTAGTCCATCAGATCCTCTGCACGCTGACAGCCTAGGGCTTCTAGTTTACTATGGCATTGGGGCTTCGGCCACAATCTTAGTCAGTAGTGCGCATAGCCGAAAAGCTCATGATGAAGTCAAAGCACATCGTACGTAGCACTCTCTTATCCGAAGGGTGGCTCTGCTTTGTGTCTGCGGTCTGATCCTTGGACGGCACTATCTGGGCTATCCCTTCAGTGATGATCCGATCATTGTCACATGACCGCACCTCGCAGTCCTTCCGATGGCACTTCTACCAGCCGGCTGATGCCCCTACAAGTCATCTACAGTAATGCGCCACGAGGGCTGGAGGATGTCAAGAGGATGGCCATCTACGCTTTGCGGGGTACATCTCATAGTACACCAGCCCTCCGCCTACTCTTGGCTTCGGCATTCGGCTGCAGGAGGAGCTATCCAGCTTATCTGCCATCTGGTCTGCATTCTACTATGTCTTTGCTCTTAGGTATTGCTCAAGGCGTTTTGATTTGATCAATAGAAGATAGTGCTACATACAGAGCCTATATCCGATCGTTGAGGTAGCTTTACCCTTCCCTTATGCCAAGTGAATATCCAGGCAAGTCATAGCTTTCCACTGAGGCTTGAGGGTGATGCCCCCTCAAAGAGTCTTTCCCGAAGCTACCTGTGGGTACGTCTGTCAGCACCACCACTCAGAAGGTAGAAAAACGACTTGAGACTGCAAGTCTCCGACCATACTATTTCGAAAAAGGCTAATCAATTTCACGAAAAGATTAGCCTTTTTCTTTCTGTCCTAATGTGTAATAGGAATAGTTGCTATACATGACTTTCGCCATTTCTGCATCACATGGAGATAGAGTTGTTTGTCTTGAAAAGTGCTGTTGGAAAGCCTCTGTCTGCTCCATGAAGCAATTCTGAGCCACCTTTTGAACAGGTCAGGAAAGATGTTCTCAACAAACATGTGTGGAGTCTAGAGTTCTTTGCTTGTTTTTCAAGATCTTCTCCTTCTCCTTGACTTGACTTATCGTAGATGGTCTCACACACACGGTCAGCCTCAGTGAAGTTGCCCTGATACATGATGTCTTTATCTTCCACGATGTTGTCATGAAGGTCTCGCTTCTCTTCTGTCTCGCTCCCGTTCCACCTTTCTCGCCTTTTAGGTCTTCTCTTCCTGCGTGTGTGTCAGTGATATACTGCCACTTGGCTGAACATCGAACCTGTGTCGTCTAGCGGCGAGTTTGTTGGTCAGGGTCTACCTTCTCATGCGGTGTCTTTTGGCAGCACCTTGAACAGATATTTCTCAGAAGATGTAAGTCTTAAACAGGTCACGGTCGAATGTGCACCACCTGGACCCTATAAGCATAGAAGCGCACAAAAGTTGATGAAGAGCGGAACTCAATTTCTTTTTCCTCTTCAAGTCGCTCATCATCACAGCGCGTGGGTTTTCAAGAGGCTTGACAGTTTGCTCAAATTGAGTGCTACTCGCTGCCTGTAGAGAGACCTCAAACACCTTCTACATCCTCATCGTCCACAAATGGAACGCCTGTAACTTCGTGAGGCACATATACCATGTCCACATCAACGCTCTCTCCCAACAGCGTGTCCTCATAGAATGGCTTGAAAGATGCCTGTATCTCATCAGCCGTATTGGAGAAGTCGAGAACGTAGTGCCGATCCTTCCCGTGCGCAGCTGCGGTTGAGTCGGGAGAGGGTCTGAACAGCTTTCACACCTTTTTAGTTTCTCCAATACGAACATGGTGTGCAGTTTCGGCTCATCAAAATCCAGTCTGATACATTATCGGCTACTATCAGGATGTTGAACTTATCCGAACCAGAGTATAAAGGCAGATTCGCCTCTGTTATCTTCAAGTCTGGTGTGGTGTTGAGTTGTGGCTCTGTATATTCCGCACCGTTGTAGTAATGCTTTCTGGAGAAGGCTACGTCGGGCGAACATCACCATAGCCTTCTCCTGTAGTAGTCTTTTCATTGCAAGGTAATATCTCACAGCATGGGCGCGCGATGGTGATACCACCATTGCCTTTTGCCTTGCCGTCAATCTTACTCCGTGTACTCGCAACTTCTCCACAATGATTTCTACCGCCTGACGGATGACATACTCATGGTTGTCGTGTAAAGCCTTTTGATTGCCTTTGATGTGGTGGCTCTTCATACTCAGGATTATCTGTGATTGACTTGGCTATCTTATAGGAGGTCTCCACGGTGGTGTAGAACTCAGCACATCAAGGATGAAGCCCTCATCAATAGCCTGTCGCATGGAATAGTGATGAAAACGCACTGTATTGCTCCGTCGTTAGGGCAGCTACAGTCCGTACTCCCGAAGGTCTGCAAGGTCTTCGGCTTGGGTGTTACTCGTGAACGCATAGAAATACTCGTTCTTGTGCTTGCCCTGTGTCAGAAGGCTCTCTGTCAGCACATCCATGTCGTCAAGCAGTTCCGCCTCCGTCTTCTCATCTGCCTCAGCCATTTCTCTCAATGCCTCATCGGTGTCAGCAAGAGCAGCCTTCAGCTTCTCAGCAGCCTTTCCGCTCTGTAGAAGAATGTGCTCATCCACGATGATGGCAAACTTCTTCCCCTGATGCTTGTCGAGTTCGCTTAGTATATCGGTGGGAAGCGGTGTATGGTGGTGATGATGAGCGCTGATTATTGATAGTATTTTTCAGCACCTTCGGGAATTGTCATTGTCAGTTACGTTTTCTATCTGACTACAGGATGCCTAAAGCCCTTTATGGTGTCTTGCAACTCGTCGGTTTAAGACTCTTCGGTCGGCGATGACAAAACACCTCTGAAACATGTTCTTGTCCTCCGTGTCATGAAGCGATGCAAGCCTGTAAGTGAGCCATGCGATGGAATTTTGACTTGCCAGATCCTGCGCTGTGCTGAATGGTAGTTCTTTCCCGCCTTGCTCTGCGGTGTGTCAGCTACAAGTTTCTCCACCACATCCAACTGGTGATAGCGTGGAATATCAGTCGTGGGCTCCTTCTAGCTGCTTGCCGTCTTTTGGATGTCTTCTTTTCCCTCATCAGGTAAGCTGGAAAGATGACAGTAGCGTTTTCCTATTGAGAACACTCCCAAAGATAGGAGAGTGGTATATCCATTAGATTGTTAGGGTTACCACCGTCGCACGTTGCCTGCCTCGCTTCCTTTGGTTGAAAGGTAGAAAGAAAGTGTCCCCGCCTCTAAGCTGTGTTGTCATTGCACTCTATAGAGGTTCACACAGAAACAGACCAATATGCGGTTGTCGAAGTGGAAGAGAAATTCTGGGGTCACATGGTCACATAAAGCTGCCTCTGGCATTGTCTACCGACTGCCCTGTGATTTGGTTTTTCAGTTCGATGGCTACCACGGGAATACGATAAGGGCTCAACACTATGTCGATGGTGTTGTGGTTCTGCGTGGAGTAGGCGAAGCCGTGTCTCTGTCAGGATGTTGGCTTGATACTTCTCCACCAAGTCTGTGTTGAGCGATGAGGCAGGGCTGAAAGTAGGCAAAGGATGTTCATGCCTCGGTCGGTAACTCCTTCCCCTCAGAACGTAGATAAGACCAAAGTCATGCACGTTCTTCTGAAAGACGTTATGATTGCTGCTCTGCCTCTCGCCATACTCGTTCTTGTATCTCTGCCATCTCCGGCTGTGTCTTCTGATGAACGAGATAGCACAGGCATACAATCAGCCCTCTTAGTGTCGTGGGTCTCCTGATTGCCTTTCACATAGCCTCCTTTACTGAGAAGCCATGTCTCTATGTCTTGTTCTATCTTTTCCTTCGTTTCCACATCAAATGATGGTTTGTCTAGAGCAGTCGTTTCAGATTAGCGATCTCTTCTTGGAGTTTCTCTTAGCATCAAGTGGGGTTATGCCTCGGTTGTTTGTAGTGCTGTCAAAGCCGTATATGCTATCAGTTTACGGTCTATTGCTTTTGATCTGTCCTTCCTTCTTCTCAATGCGCTTGTAGATATTGCGCCACTGTCTCTGGAGCGAAAGGATGCTGATCTACTGCTGCAACCACGGCTGCGATTGTTCCTTATTATGGTGATTACCTCCATCATACCACCTCTTTTTGCCTGTTACATATTCGTAGATGAGCGACTTCTTTATAGGTCTTCAACCCTTCTGCCTTCTGTTGCTTTATCTCGATGAGGCGTCTCTGGAACACTTATTATCAAGGTATGAGGCAATGGCTTGCTGCTCATCATATGTGAAGGTATAACTATCGTATGGTTCAAAATGCCTTTACTTGAAATATTAGGTTGTGCAAGAGCCACATTGAAGAAAGTTTCACATACTCTTCAAATACTGTCTGAAATAGATAGTAGATCAAATTCTTGTTCTATACTCCTAATCAATGCCAACTCGTTGGTTTATATAGCCATCTTTCACCTTCTAACACTCTACCAACTTTTCCTCGTGGTAGCACCACTCATTGCAATAAGAGTGTCACTCAATGTGGGTTTTGTAAACATCTAACCCTACAGAGTCATTGATCATCACAATATTATCATAGGATATATGTCCGTCTTGAATATCACCTATTCTAATAACAGGAAATTTCCCTTCTTTAAGGAAATCATTACTATTATAAGCATATCCATTGAGGAAGGCACAAAGATTTTTGTTTGCCACACTTAGCACCCATCCCTGAGTATCAATCCTATCCAGTGTATTCCGCTGTCTTTCATTTGGTGCATCGGGAGTTGAGCCCTATGGTGACTGCTTCTGTGATGCCATCTGACTGTTTGTAAGCTTTCAGTTCTTCTACGGTCTTCTCTTTGAAGGGCAATCATTTCGTCTCATCTCGCCACACTTGGTATCGAGAAAAGTCCTGCAATCCGATCCTGCTCAGAGAGAGGTGGATAGAAGAACAAATATTTCTTGAAACTCTTTGTAAGAGAAAGTGTTCATTCCAGTCCTTTGCCCATTCCATGAGGGCTTTGCAAAAGTCGTAGCCTTTAAGCAAGTAATTACGCGAACTTACTGTTCAATGCTTTGGTCGGTCGAACAGATAGGAATGTGCAGACGTAATCGCGCTTTCATTCTCATTCTATGTCCAACTCTTTGACGAGTAAAATCAAATGAGAGATTAAGTCCGTTAATTACGAGGTCTCCTTTTCTCAGGACGTTGTACGCTTCAATACTCTCAGGATTATACTTGCTATCTCTGACTTTTGAGAGATAATGTCCCCTAGTTTAGAATTGAAGAGCGTTTGTCTCCTTCGTGTCCACGTTAGGGTCGTTTACCTCTTTCCTTACAAGAGCCTATTGATGCAATAGTCCAACTTTTCAGGTATCTGCCCTATCCAAGGAATGCCGCTATCTTTCATTGCCCTCCTGCATCTCCCCATGATTTTAGCCATCAGTTCCTCTTCCTGATCTGGTTGAGCTCTTTCAGCTGCGCATAAATCTCTCGCTCTTGCGTGTGCTCCACATGCGTAGCACTCACGGGTGAAGGGATTTCATAGCCCTACCTGGTCTTCTTCTCATCTCTCCAAGCATCGGGGCAAAAGGGATATACTGTTCTTCTGCATATAGTCGTGTCCTCCTCCTTCCAAGGAATACTCCTCTGTGTCTCGCTTGGTTGCATCAGGTTGAGGTTTCTGCCCTTCTTCAATATAGGCGCGCACCGGGTCTCCTCATCAGTGAGTGGTCGCCTCACCACCTGCTGCTATACTTGGAAATCTTCGTTGTCCTTAAATCTTTGACTTCTCACGGTGAGGTTGTTTGCATCATCCTTATAAACACCATCAGCAAAGGCATTATAAGCCTTCATGATGAGACTGATGCACGATCAGTGAACTCGTTGCGCTTGTTGCCAAGAGGCTTTCTGCACTTTGTACAGCAGTTGGAGCAGCATCAATGAGTTGGACTTTGCCTGCCTCGCTCCACAGCCTCGTCCTGCTCACTTACCCAAATATATAGGTGGCAATGCCCGTGTGTTGTACAGGAACATATCATTGGGTGTCTGGATATCAGCTTTCCAAACCAATCGTGTTCGATTAGGTAGCCACGGATATTGCTCTCACCGCCACCGGCATCGCCTCCTTGGAACAGTGGTGAGCTAGCCTGAATGATAGCTATGCGTCCGCTCTCTTTGGTTTGGCTGTGCCGTCCAAGACAAAGAGTTGCTGAGAGTCGCTGATGGCGAGGCAGACCTGCGCAAATCGCCCTGTGTCGCCTTTCTTGGCCTCGTCTTCCACGGCATCTTTCTCCACCTTCAGGAATACCGAAGGGAGGGTTGCTGATGATGTAGTCGAACTGTAGCCGTCAGTGGTCATTGCTCAGGGTGTCACCAAGCTTCCATGTCTCTCGGCTTTTCCGCCCTTGATGAGCACATTTGACCTGGCAACGGCATAGGTCTGCTCGCGTTGAGTTCCCGACCGAACTCAACGAGTTGTGCATCAGGGTCGAAATCTCGAGTTTCAGCTTAGGCGGTCGAGCATCTGCGACGTTCCCATTGTCATGTGCCGTACATGGTGGCAGTGATACCTTCCTCTCTGCCATACTGTACTCTTCTTAGGAGCTACAAGCATCTCTGTACGCAAGGAGGTAGAGATAATATCTCTTGCTGTGAAGTGGGCTCCTGCTGCCTGCTCATCGCTAACTCCGGAGAACTTCACTGACAAGTTCTTCAAAGATGTAGCTCATTATCCATCGGCACTGACTCTCGTCAGCACCCATGTAGGCTTTCTTAGAACAGAGACTCATCACTGATGACTTGGAACAGTATGCCGTTGTTGTCGAGTTTGCTTATCCTTGTCGAACTCAAAGTTCTCATTGCGTCAATCGTTGTCCAAGGAGAAGTGGATTTAGGAGTAACTGCGGAGATTATCGGCAATGTTGTAAGATGGAACCATAAGCCCTCGAGGAGACATTGTAGAACTGATAGCCTGAGGCCCCGGATTGCGTATCCTTCACCACGTGCCACTGTCATCAAGTTGCTTATTCTTAGCGATTACAGCCTCATAGTGGGCGCAAAGTGTCCTTTGAAGCAACGATTACGCACATGGGCAGAATGACGTTTCCATACTCTGGGAACTTGTATGTCCCACAGGTGTCAACAATGCTTAAATAAAGGTTTACCTTCTCTGTATGTTGGTGGTTGTCCTTTTAGACGTTCTTCTTCATATATGAATTTAAAGTGATGCTCCCGACCCTTCAAAACTGAAAAAACCCCACTATACCAGATATGATACGTAAAAATAACAATTTCCCTCTACAAGAGCAAAGTTTCCAGGGCAGCAACATCCAAAATCCGAGGACTGTCTTGAGGTAGTCGGACTACAGGGAGGGTATCCAGCTTACCGCCATCTGGTCTGCATTCCCACAAGCCTCTGCTCTTGGGTTGTTGCTCAAGAAGCGTTTTGTTGATCAATGGAAGATAGTGCTATGCTACAGAAGCCTCATATCCGCTCGTTGAGGTAGCTTTACCTCTTCCCTTATGCCGAGTGAATATCCAGGCAGAGTCATAGCTTCCACCTGAGGCTTTGAGGGAGATGCTCAAGGAGTCCTTTCATCCCGAAGCTACGCAGTCGCTACTCAGCAGTATAACTGGTGCTCGAAGCACCTACCGTGCACGGTATCGGACCACTCGTGGTGAGTGCACGAGAGCAGTAGTGGTGAACGCAGGGAGGGTAGTGGTGAACACGCAAAGTATATAGCATCATAGCCCCAACTCCGCACAGACTCCATCAGCCTTTCGCCGAGGGGAGAGCTCGCCATACGAGACGAATGCAAAGTGCATTCCCAATGCCTTGCAGGCCTCTTCCTGGTCTATGCTGGTCTTATAGGCTATTTCAGAATTATTTATACCTTTGTTATATGAGAGTCAGTAATATGGATAGAAGGCTCTAACATTAAGAAGAGAAATGAACGAAATTCAAAGAAGTTTGCCGTAGGTCACTTGGGGATGAATACGCCCTGGCGCTTGAGAACTATGTGCAGGTGCAGAGCGGCTACATCTCTGACAATCATGAGAGGAACGCGCTAGCGAATGTCGCACTTTGATGGATGTCTTCTCCTCGCTTGATGATGGATCGCTGTCCATCTTCACTCGAGACACAGATCAACGACTACACGGCTAATGTCATCTTACAAGCTCAGCTCCTTCTTCCTCACGACAGCAGTGGGCTGCACAGGATATATCTGATTTACATCAACTCTCCTGGAGGCTCAGTGTATGCGAGCTATGGTATCTATGGACACGATGCAGTATATGTGCTCTGGACGTCTCCACCATGCACTACGGATGGCAGCCTGTGCGGCCCTCGGTGCTCGTCGTCACAGGGACAAAGGGCAAGCGCTTGTGCTCCCCACTCGCGCGTGATGACACATCAGCGCCGGTGGTATGCAGAGGACAGGCCAGTGATATGGAGATCGCAGCTCCTTGCGAGATTATCAAGGTCAAGGAGGAGCTTTGTACTATTCTCTCCCAGCATTCGGGTAGCGGCCTTTGAGAATCATCCAGCGCGATGGCGATCGTGCATCACTGGATGACAGCACCCGAGGCGCTGCTTGTGGATGATCGATCGTGTCACCTCGTACTGAAAAGTAAATGTCGAAGAAGCAACCAAAAACAATGTCTCCTGCGGTAGAAGCGAGGAAACCGTGGAGGTCTTCTTGCAGGAGTGAACCTCGCATATCTGCCCCTGAGTGCATTCCATCGAGGGTCATCACCTCGAAGAACTCTCGAGCAAAGAAGCGACAGCTGCCGAAGAAGCAGCCCATGAAGATCTTTAGAACATCCCCCGACCACGTGAGATCAAGGAGTTCCTGGATGCCCATAAAGTCGTCGGCTTTCTTCGTCAGGATGAGGCGAAGAGATACCTCTCTCTGTCGCAGTGTGCAATCACTCACAAGCGACTCGCTCCAGCCCAGCAACAGGATGGCAGATGGAGTCGAGATCGAGAAAAGCAACATCCTACTGGTCCCACGGAACGGGCAGGAACTCTCTTAGCCAAGACCATCGCTCGCCTCTAATGTCCCCTTTGCATCAGTCGATGCGACGGTATTGACGCAGGCTGGCTGCGTGAAACTGAAGATATAGAGAGTCTCGCTGACGCGTCTCCTACAGGTGGCCGACTACGATGTAGCAGCTGCTGGGCGTGGCATCGTCTTCACTGGATGAGATCGATAAGATAGCACGCAGCGGAGACAACCCTTCGATCACACGCGACGTCAGTGGCGAAGGTGCAGCAAGGGCTTCGAAGCTACTCGAGGATCCAATCGTGAACGTTCCCCTCAGGGCGTGACGCAAGGACCTGATCGAAGATGATCCAGGTCGACACCAAGCAGATCACTCTTTCATCTGCGCAGGAGCATTTCGACGGCATCGAGCTCAGATCGCCCACCGTCTCAATACGCGTGTCGCGCTTTACAACAGCCCAGGAGCACAGCTCTCGCACGAAGAGAGGAGGCTGAGTGCGCTTTGCCGATGCACGCGACCTCAAGAGCTTCGGCTTGGATCCCAGAGATCATCGGTCGCCTCCATCATTACTCACCCGCATCCGCTCCACCCGAGATACGGCCACGTATGATCCTCGCCAGAGCCCAAGAATGCACTGGTGCGCCAGTACACGAAGCTCTTTGAGCTGGATGACATCCACCTCACCTTTACCGATGAGGCACCTCGATCTCAATCATGACAAAAACGATGGGAGCAGAAGCTCCGGAGCACGTGGCCTCCGATGCCATCATGGAGCAGGTAATGGTCGAGAGCCGTGATGTACGGAGTACCTCACGTGACGGAGCCTGTCGTCGATGCCACCACCGTCGAGCAGCAGCTCGCTAAGGCAGACTCTCTCAACTTCGGTGTCCTGGTGCCGCGAGACACGAGAGAACAGAAGAAAAGATCTCATCATTCCGTATTATCGCAGTCGCAGTTTAGTCACCGCCACAGAGTGGACATCTGAGTAATAACGTAGCGCGGGATTATGGACAGGATCAACCTCAAGGAAGGGCTCAAAAGTACTTTCGGCTTTGCGACCAGCTCCAAAAGGAAATCAGCAAAGAGATCATTGAGAGTATTCTTGCTTGGTCAGGATACATTTGTCCTCATGCCCACGAGGAGGAGGGAAGAGACTTATGCTACCAACTCCCTGCCCTCCTGCAGCCGACAGCTGTCATCATCCGCCACTCATTGCCTTGATGAAAAATCAAGTCGATGCCGTCCGTGGATTCTGCGCAGAAGATACCGTCGCTCACGTCCTCAACTCAAATTCTCCTCACGCTCGCAAGCTCGAAGGTGTCAAGCAGCTGTCCGTCAGGGACGTACTCGCTACCTACGTAGCTCCCGAACCCCACACACAGCGGAAAACATTAAGCTCTGCAAGAGATACCTATCTCCTTCTATGCGGTCGACGAGGGCACACATTGCATATGTCTGAGTGGGGACATGATGACTGCGACCTGAGAGTATCGTCATATTACGCTCCCATCAGTCATGGAGATTGCAGAGCGAATCTCATCATGGCTCTTTACGGGCCACGGCAGCACCTGCGAGGTGCAGCATGACATCAAGGAAGAACCTGGGGATGGAGTCCGCTACAGTCTTCCAAAGCTCGTTCAATCGTCCGAACCACTGCTTTATCGCATCCAGCCAAAGACAGAGGAGACAGACGAGATATCGTCCGCTCTGATCTTGTCAACCCACGTAAGGTGGTATCGTCTACTGCATGCGACGTGCCCAAGTGATGAACCTCACAGGGTACTTCAAGCCAATGGGATCAAAAGCTCTCCTACACGCTGGATTAGATGCGAAGGGCGAGCCGAGAACCAGGATGCATTCATCGAGGAGCGCATAGAAGTTATCGTGGCGACAATCGCCTTCGGCATGGGCATAGACAAGCCAGACATCCGCTATGTCATTCACTTCGACATGCCTAAGAGTCTCGAAGGTTACTACCAAGAGACTGGGCGTGCTGGACGTGATGGTGGTGAAGGGTGTGTACGCCTACTACGATCCCAAAGAGATGGAGCGGATCGAGCGTCTTAGCAAAAAGGGAAGTCCGTAGCTGACCAAGAGATGGCTCGTGTCCTACTACGTGAGACCGCAGACTACGCAAGAGACCAACATCTGCCGTCGACTCCTTCCTGCTCAGCTATTTCGGCGAACGCTGCAGGCAGACAACTCGGAAGCTGTGATAATTGTTTACTACCTAAAACAAAAGTGGAAGCTAAAAGTGCTTGTAAACCTGCTTGAGACCGTCAGCAGCCTCAAGGAGAGTTCGATGCTGACTATGTCATCGCTATTATCTTACGCGGAGAGACCAATTCGGATATTGAGTCCTTCCATCACGAAGACCTCAGATGCTTTGGCTCGGTCAAGACCACGAAGAGTCTACTTGGACTACAGTCATACATAGCTCTCATCGCAGGATATCTAAAGAAGGACGTGAGAGAACTACGGCCTACTGAAGCTCACTCCCTGCAGGCAGAAGTACCTCAAAGAAACCTACCAGCTTCAAGATCGTCGATACCGATGAGGAGGGAAGACCTTCCTGCCTCTGGAAGTAGTGAGCACCTCAGGAGAGTCAACAGACCCCAGTACTCTTCTCTCCATAATGAAGGATCTCCGCAAGAAGATGGCACAGCAAAATAACGTTTCCTCCCTACGTCATCTTCTTGGACGCTTCGCTCGACAATGGCAACGCTCTACCCCATCACAATGGATGAGCTGCAGAATATACCTGGTGTCAGTGCTGGGAAGGCAGCACGCTACGGTCAGAAATTCATGGGAGGTCATCCCGCCGTCACGTCGAAGAAAAATGAGATCGAGCGTCCTGCAGATATACGTGTACGTACACGTCCCGATAAGTCAAGCTCAGATCAACATCATCCAACAGATCGACAGAAAGGTAGCCTTGGACGATATAGCGGTGCACTGGGCACTGACTTCGAGCTCCTCATCAGTGAGGTCGAAGCCATCGTCTACTCGGGGACGCGCATCAGCATCAACTACTTTTATCGAAGGGTCATCGATGAGGATCGTGATCGAAGACATTTTATGAGTACTTCAAAGGAGTCACGACCGATGACATCAACGAAGCTCTCTCTGAAGCTTGGTAGTGACTACTCGGAAGATGAAGTGCGCTTGATCCGTATCAAGTTCTCTCTGAGCTCGCTAATTAAGCCCCCTCCCTTACCTAATAATAGTCCCTTGCTCTCGATGAAAGAAAGACAACCATGGTGCTACTAGAGTCTACTGGCTTTAGGCTCTCTGAGTCTAGCACAGACCAAGCACGATGAGCAGAAAACCATAGTGGACGAGGTCGTATGGCTGGTCGGTGACGAGCCCATACCCTATCTGATATTGAATATCAGAAGCTCTTCGCACTGAAGTCGAGGGACTCTCACTCGAAGGGATCTCGACTGCTCTGTCCCGAGCAAATAGCTGTCCAGAGCTCTTCTTCCTCAATCAAGCGAAGATCGATAGCGTCCAGGCCAATGAAACACAGGTCGCTCGCATGGTCGACATGTGGGTACAGAATGTGATTTCGAACTCGGATCGAAGGAGAAGGTCGAAGAATACTTCAACAAAAAGCTCTCCCAGATCCGCGAAGGCATCTACGCCATAAGCACGCAATGAAGCAATCGTCGAGATGATGAAGTCCAAGATAGCTCAAGGTGTTCAAGTGACTCCCTCGGAGATAAGTACCTTCTACAAGCATCTCCCCAGGATAGTCTTCCCTTCATTCCTAAGGCCGTAGAGCTTCAGATCATCACACTGGAGCCACAAATTCCCTCTCCGAACTTGACCGTGTCAAGGGCATCTTGCGTGGATATGCAGATGATGTAAACTCAGGAAAACGTGAGTTCTCTACCATCGCTCGACTCTATTCAGAGGATAAGCGCACGGCTTCGCGTGGTGGAGAATACGGCTCGTTGGTCGTGCTTACCTTGATCCAGCTCTTTGCTACTGCGGTCTTCAATCTGATGGACAAGACTCGCGTCTCTCCCATCATCAAGACCGATGAAGGCTATCACATCGCACAGCTCATCGAGAAGCGCGGTGACCCTGGTGAACTTCCGACACATCCTCCTGCGTCCCCACGAGTCAGAGAGAGAATGCAATTAAGGCAGCACGGCACGTATGGACTCAATTGCGAATGTCATACAGGAGGGGAAGCTGACCTTCGATGTAGCTACTCAGCTCTACTCGGATGATAAGAATACGGTCAACAATGGGGGCTGATGACCAACACCTCCATGAAAGTGAGTTCTCAGGATCTCCCAACTTCCGCTACGAAGACCTTCCTCAAGACATCGCTAAGATCGCCTATGAGCTGTAGCCTGGTGAGATATCGAAGCCCTTCATCATGACTTTTACGGAGAAGGGCTGGAGCAGGTGGCAGATCATCCGTATCAAGGAGATCCATCCCGAGCATATAGCCAATATGAACAACATTTCCGTCGCATCAAGGAGATGGCACTGGAGAAGAAGCGTGCCCGTATCATCGATGAATGGATACGTACTCGCCAGAAGCAAACGACATTGAGATCAACGAACGCTACGCAACTGCCGTTTCCAGTACCTGACTGGATCCACGAGGATAAGAAGTAAATGCCTCAAGAGAAGAACCAACGTCTCAGTCTAGTGTGCTAGCTGCCCTCATTCTAATGGGTGGAGCTACCTGACTCTCGAGCCTCCCTCCCGTAGGCTCGCTGCCTACCGTCACCACGCCCTACAAAGCCGGGGACAAGGATCGTCCTTGATCACGCAGACCTACTGAGCTAGTGATGCCCTCATTGCAGCCTGGTGTACAGCGTCTCGAGGAGTAAGCATACGCCGTCATGGCAACGCCACGATGACCCGTGACAGTGCCTACCTCAATGAAGATGACCAAGTCTTCGAGGGCCCTGCAAACGTACATATGGTGCAGGGTGACACCGTGCACATGTATGCTCGCCACCTCTACTATGATGGAGTCTCTAAGCTGGCGCGTCTACGTCACAATGTGCACTTAGCCAATAAGACGACCGACCTATATACACGACAGCTTGACTATGACCGCATCGCAGATATTGCCTACTACTCTGAAGGTGGCTCTACTACCGATGCTCAGAATACGCTGACCTCCGACTATGGGCAGTTCATTCCAGCGACTAATGATGCGGAGTTCTCGCTACAACGTCAAGCTCGTCAATGATAAGACGACGATGACGACCGAGCATCTCTTCTACAATACGCACACACGTGTCAGCAGCTACGAAGGTCAGACGCTCATCAAGTCAGACTCAGGGCAGATCGTCTCCAGCGTGGCATCTATGATGTAGGGGAAGAGATGTCGGGATACTGCTGAACCGCTCCGAAGTAAGCTCGGGAGCCAAGAGACTCATCGGTGACCAACTCTATTGTGATGGGATAGCAAGTTCGGTGAGGCTTTTGGTCGCATGTGGCTCTCGGACAGCATGCAAAGGCAGTCTATATGGTGACTCATGGTTACTTTGACGACAAGCGGAACGATGCCTCGCCACCGCGTGCGCATGCTGAAGAGTATTCCGCAGAAGGACACGCTCATGTATCAGCCGATACGCTGGAGCTGGTCAGTCGCCCCATACAAGATCGCCGTTACCTCGATAGTCTCCGCGCCAAGAGTGTGGCAGAGGGCAAGAGTAAGCCTGATCTCGATGATGCGCTACCTAAGAGGCTACCGCCACGTACGTAGTCTTCCGCCGTGATGCTCAAGCCTATCAGCCGACTCACTAAATTATACGTCAGTGGACTCCGATACTATCGCTCCACGGCAAGCCCATTGTATGTGGAGCGACAAGCGTCAGTTATCGGGAGACATCACCCACTTTTATTTCCGTAGCAAGAAGCTTGACTGCGTGGATGTCTTGGGCAAAAGCGTTGGCCATAGAGCATATCGATAGCGTTGACTTCTGAATCAGATGAGCGGCGATAGTCTGCGCGCTTACCTGCAAGACAGTACGGTACGTGAGATCCTCGTGCGAGGCAATGTGGAGTCCATCTACTATATGCAGAGGAGGATACTAAGAGGTACAATGGTCTCAATCGCATGAAGAGCTCCACGATGCACGTACTACTGGACTCGGGTAAGGTCAAGAAGTCTTTTTGGCGTGGTCCTGTCGAAGGAAGGCCTATCCCTTAGAAATGGCATCGACACCTGAAGTCAATCGCTTGCCTCTCTTCCTGTGGGCAGCAGACCGCCGTCCGATGCGCAAGGAAGACATCACGACTGTGGGGACTCCCTCCCAGCGAACAGAAGCCTCTTCCCCTATCCGATCTCGAGCGCTCGGTGGGCAGTGGCAGCTCTGGCAGTCTCGCGCCCTTCGACCGTAAGGAGCGAGAAGACTCCTTCGCACAGACTCTCTACTGACTCGTTACCGATCACTCCCGTCCCGAGGGAGTATCGCCGTATTTATCAGTGCATCCTTCGTCCCTGCCAAGGACCTCAGAGCCTGCTACCGCATCACAACAGTATTTAGACTACTCATGGGTATACAGACCTTTTCAAGCAAAGAAGACCAAGACAGTTCGAGCATAAGCTCATCTACTGGGATCCCCGCAAGGAAGAATTAGCCAAGCGCGTCGAGCGTGTCCGTCAGGAGATGATTGCCCTCGGGGAACTTGATCCACAAGCTCCTACCCGGGCGTACCAGCGGAAGAAGGTACAACTGATATCCTTTCGCCCTCTACCCACGACAGTGAGTGAGCAGATTCGTGGTGCGTTCATTCACTGCAGCATCGCCACCTAAGTCGACAGCATAAGCGAGGCATTACCTCCTCCGATCGCGATCAACGTATCATCAAGCTGATGCTCGCCTGATGCGTCCTTGGTCTATTCTTCTGGTACTTCTTCCTGCGATGAGCGATATCATCCGTCTACTCCCCGAGTCCCTTGCCAATCAGATCGCAGCGGGCGAGGTGAGTGCCTGCACCAGCCTATCTGGTCAAAAGAGCTGGTAGAGAACTCCATCGACGCAGGAGCTACCCAAATACAGATCGAAGTCATCGGAGCAGGGAGGCAAGCCATCACCGTCACAGATGACGGGAAGGGATGTCTCCCACGGATGCACGTATGGCTTTTTGAGCGTCATGCGACCTCCAAGCTGCAGACGATCGAAGACCCTGCAGCGACTCTCTACCATGGGCTTCCGTGGGAGGCTCTTGCCGCCATCGCAGCGGTGTGTCAGGTCGAGCTACGTACACGCACCGCAGAGCATGACGTGGGCACTGAGCTCATCATCGAAGGTACGAAGGTGCGCCTCGCAGAGACCCGTGGCTTGCTCCCAGGGACAAGTCTCAAAGCAATGAATATCTTCTACAACACGCCAGGTAGAAGGAAGCATCTCGAAGCTCGCAAGGAGACGACCGAACTGATGGAGATCTGGCGCGAGTTTGCTACAGGTCGCCTTAGCCAATCCCCAGATAGCTTTCACGCTACGTGGAGCTGGAAGTACGACAAGATACTCCCTGCCAGTTCGCTCAAGGAACGCATCATCGACATCGGAGGGCAAAGCTCTCACGTGCACTTATTCCTGTAAGCTACGAAAGTGCCTTTTGCACGATACGTGGCTTCATAGGGTACGCCCACGACCTCACTCAAGCAGGGCGCAACAGTATCTCTTTGTCACGACCGTTCTCATACGTCACTCCCCTACTACAAGGCAATCACGCTTAGCCTAGCGAACTTTTGATCCGGCAGGCAATCAGCCTCAATACTTCTCTACTTCCACCATACCGGCAGAGAATATCGATGTGAACATCCACCCGCAGAAGACGGATGTACGCTTCCTCGATGAGTCGACGATCTTCCCGATCCTACAGAGTCTTATTCGTGATGCTTTCGGCGCACACGCTCTGACTCTATTATTGACTTCGAGAATGCTTCTCCCATCGAGATACCTGCCTACCCTGGACGCAAAGATGTCCTTCCAGACCTTGACCAAGCTCTCAGTGCGGAAGCTACTTCAGCAGAGCAAGGGTGAAGAAGAGGGCTCAACGCTACCTCTGGAGGAGGTCGACTTGGAGGATTTCGACCAGCACGGCGCGTGCAAGTATAGTCGCCAAAAGAACCAGAGATCAGTTGGGATGACCTCGGTGAGCACTTTGATAGATATGACCCCAACGGCCACTCCCCAGCCTCTTTTGATCTACCCACCGAAGAGCCCCATGGGCGTGGCATTCGCCTCGCAGGCAGCCCTCACTACGTACACGCCCTACTCTCCCCACCTCGATAATGCTCTATCAGAGTCGCTATGTCATCACTACATTGGGAGATGCACTGGCCTTCATCGACTTGACACGTGCGGTACTACGTATCACCTATGAGCAGTATCGTGCAGACCTTAGTGCACACAGTTACCGCTTAGAGCAACCTCCTCTTTCCCGAGGTGCTTGAGTTCGCTCCCCAAGAGCTTCCTACGGCACTTCTTTATGATGGAAGAGTTGCAGCACACAGGATTTGACTTCGGAGACTTAGGTGATGGGCACTTCTCCATTGTAGAAGCTCCCTCCTTCATCTCCCAAGATGCGACGGGCTTTGTGCGACTCATCGTAGCCGACAGCTTGGATACGCGCACCGCGAAGGGAGCTGAGTATGTACAAAGTTTCTTAGCCGAAGCTGCCGCCGAATCTACGGCACTCCAGCGTCCACTACCTCCTGAGATAGCGAAGGGCTGAGCAGCTAATTCGTGACCTCTTCCAAAGTAGTGATCCCTACTTCACTCCATCAGGTAAGGCCATCATCACCCGTCTTACGGAGCCGATGGTCGCGAACTTTTTCAACTAAAGTTGTAGTACGCACTCTACATAAGCCCCATTCAGTCCATGACTGAGTGGGGCTTTTCCTTGGACTATTCCAAGTAGCCCTTCATAGTCCTCTATAGGAAGCCATGGAATTAAGAGGAGACCATTGCAGTGTCAAGCAAGGCGTTAAGACGGAGGGCGAAGGAGTTTACTCTTGAAATGACACGCCCAAATGTCGCAAACAACGAAGCGAGTGCCGTATGATGCAATAGTCTCTAAAAGGTGAGACAGATACTGTAACCAAGGCCATTCTTCATGCATTTAGCGCATCTATCGGAGCAAGCTCCTCACCACATATTCCGCCACTCTCCAGAGCAATAGATGAGTGGGATCAGGATCAGTGGTTGTTGTGGTGTATGCTATCTACCCTATATTGCTATCCAGCGACATCTATAGTGGTCGATGGTGATCAGTAGTGGTCACTCCTCCCTCACCCCATCAGCAAAGATGCTCTGAGCAGTAACGCCCTTAGCAGAGCAAAGCCGACAGCTCTGCACTGAGCTTTTTAGAGTATCTTTGCCTAAACTATAAAGAGGTATAGAGACCACAAGAATATATGGCAGTCGAAATAAGACAGATCACAGGAGAAGGCAGACTTGAGGAAGTTCGTCAAGTTTAACCTCAAGCTCTACAAGGGTAATCCGTATCACGTACCTGGGCTCATCGAGATGAGACTACTCACGCTCGACCCCACACGCAACCCAGCCTTTTAGAGTTCTGCGAAGCGGCATACTTCCTCGCCTACCGCAATGGACGTATCGTTGGGCGTATAGCTGGCATCATCAACCACCGTGCGAGCGAGACGTGGAATCAAAACAATGTACGCTTCGGCTTCGTTGATTTTCATCAACGATGATGAGGTTGTGATGCGCTCTTCAAGCGGTGATCGACTGGGAAAAGCGCACGGAAAAGAGATGCTCCAAGGTCCCTTGGGCTTCTCCGATCTTGACCACGAAGGATGCTCATCGAGGGCTTTGACCAGCTCGGGACTATGGCTACAATCTACAACTGTGCCTACTACCCGAAGCAAATGCAGCGTATGGGCTTCATCAAGGACCAAGACTGGAAGGAGTACAGGATTATCATTCCAGAAGAAATCCCTGAGAAGCATAAACGCATCGCTGAGCTCGTCCGTACCAAATATGGGCTGAAAAGACGCTGAAGTTCAAGTCACAGCAGGAGATCCTCCCTCACGCTCATCGTATCTTCGACACGCTCAACAAAGCCTACTCTGTCCTGTACGGAGTCTCTGAGCTGTCCCTGAGCAAATAGACTACTATGTACAGATGTACATTCCTCTCTTGCGCTATGACTTCTGTGACTGTCATCATCCGCGAAGAGGATGATAAGGTCGTTGGCTTCGGCATCACCCTACCTAACCTCAGCCGTGCCCTACAGAAAGCTAAGGGTTCCTCTTCCCCTTCGGATGGATTCACCTACTGAAAGCTCTGAAGATGAAAGAAACCCCGTGGTAGACCTATACCTCATTGGGGTCATCCCCTGAATATCAAAACAAGGGGTCAATGCCCTGCTCTTTGATGACCTCATCCCTATTTTCAGAAGAATGGAGTCCGCTATGCCGAGAGCAATCTCGAGCTCGAGACCAACGCTGCGGTACAAATGCAGTGGAACTACTTCGAGCGCAAGCATCATAAGACTCGCCGTGCCTGGATAAAAGAAATATAAGAAATATGCTTGTCGAATTACTCAAGTCCAAGATTCACCGCGTCACCGTAACCGAAGCCAACCTCGCCTACCGTCGGGAGCATCACCATCGATACAGACCTCATCGAGGCTGCGGAATATCCTCCCTGGAGAAGGTACAAATCGTCAACAACAATAATGGAGCTCGCCTCGAGACCTACGTCATCGCTGGCGAACGTGGCTCTGGGGTCATTTGCCTCAATGGCGCAGCTGCTCGACTCGTGCAGCCTGGCGACACCAGCGATCATCATGGCCTGTGCTTGGATGACTTACGAAGAAGCTCAAGGCTTCAAAGCCCGCAGTCATCTTCCCCGATACCGCAACCAATAGACTTGTATAGACATGTTCGAAAACCTGAGTGAGCGCCTCGAGCGATCCTTTAAGATCCTCAAGGGCGAAGGTCAAGATCACCGAACTCAACGTGAGCTGAGACGCGCTCAAGGATGTGCGCGCCGAGCACTCCTCGAAGCGGACGTCAACTATAACGTAGCTAAGAATTCACCGAAGACGTCAAGACGAAGGCCTTAGGGCAAGAATGTCCTCACAGCGGTTCGCCCAGGCGAACGTGATGGTCAAGATCGTCCATGATGAGTTGGCAGCCCTGATGGGGGTAAGGCCTGGAGCTTAATCTCTCGGGGTACCTGCCATCATCCCTGATGTCGGGGCTTCAAGGGTCAGGGAAGACTACCTTCTCAGGAAGCTCGCTAACCTGCTCAAGACTAAAGCAGAATCAAGAAGCCCTTACTCGTCGCCTGTGACGTCTATCGTCCTGCCGCTATCGAGCAGCTACGAGTACTGGCGGAGCAACTCAATGTTCCCATCTTCTCCGACCTCGAGCAGCAAAGATCGTCAGCATCGCTCGCCGTGGTGTAGCCGAAGCTATGGCTCCGGGGTTGCGATGTCGTCATCATCGACACGGCTGGTCGTCTGGCTGTTGACGAGGAGATGATGCGTGAGATCGAAGAGATCAAGCGCGCTATCCGCTCCCTCAGAGACCCTCTTTGTCGTTGACTCAATGACGGGGCAGGATGCTGTGAACACGGCCAAGACTTTCAACGAACGCCTCGACTTTGACGGCGTAGTCCTCACCAAGCTCGATGGTAGATACGCGTGGTGGTGCTGCCCTCTCCATTCCGCACGGTCGTAGATAAGCCCATTAAGTTCGTCGGGATGGGTGAGAAGATGGACGCTCTGGATGTCTTCCATCCCCGATCGTATGGCTGATCGTATCCTCGGTATGGGGGACATTGTCTCCCTCGTGGAGCGTGCTCAGCAGCTCTATGATGAACGCGAAGCGAAGCGACTTGAGGAGCGCATCGCCAGGATCCAGTTTGACTTCAATGACTTCCTTGCGCAGATCCAGCAAATCAAGAAGATGGGAAATATCAAGGATCTGGCAGCGATGATTTCCTGGCGTAGGAAAAGCCCTCAAGGATGTTGACATCAGGATGATGCCTTCAAGAGCATCGAAGCTATCATCTACTCAATGACCCCCGAGGAGCGTACAAAGCCCCACCTCCTGACGGACGCCGTCGCAAAGCGTATCGCCCTCGGTAGTGGGACGAGCGTGCAGGATGTCAATAAGCTGCTTACACAGTTCACCCAGACACGCAAAGATGATGAAGACGCTCCAAGGCTTTCAAGGGCGGTAAGATGCCCAAGATGCCTAAGATGCCGTTCATGGGTGGTGGCAAGTTCCGCTAATCCTGCCCCTACACTCCGCCTCCCTAACCAGAGAGCCTATAAGACCATCCCTTGGATAATCATCATCACGCCTCGTCTTCGAGCGTCCTTGATCCTTATCCAGGGATGAATTCTCTCCTTCCCATCCTACATTATATTATATGTACCCTATGAAGCTAACGCAGCTATCTCACCTCGCAGCATCTATCGCTCCTCTTCGCCACTGCAAGGGGCTATGGGCGCAAGCACCAAAGCGACTCATCGATGAAGTCAATCCCTTCATCGGCTCCTCCAACTTCGGGACTACGAACCCTGGGGCAGTTGTCCCCAATGGTCTGATGAGCATCACGCCATTCAATGTCTCTGGCTCCGACGAGTTCAATAAGTACGACAAGGACAAACGCTGGTGGAGTACGCCCTACACCTCCGACAATAAGTTCTTCACGGGCTTCAGCCACGTCAATCTCAGTGGTGTCGGCTGTCTCGGGTAGACAGTATCATCGTATCCGCCTCTTCGGGCGACCTCGATGTTGACTCAAGCACTACGGCTCTGTAATGAGCCAGAGAAGGCACACCCTAGCTACTACAGCGCTACACCCTCGATAAGCACAGCATCAAAGCCGAGGTAACGGCCACCCAGCGCACAGCCGTCTCCGCCTTCACCTTTGAGCGTGGAGGGAAAAGCAACATCCTTGTCAATTTAGGTTTAGGACTCATGAGCGAAAGTGGGGCTACCGTGCGCTTCCTCAATGATTCGACCATAGTAGGAAGCAAGCTGATGGGCACCTTTCTGCCACGCCCCTCAAGCCGTCTTCAACCAATACTTCGCTATCCGCATCAGTCGCCGCGCACCGAAATCGGGCTACTGGAAGAAGCAGCCTGCTATGGAAGGGTAGAAGCGGAATGGGATCACGACAACGGCAAGTACAAGATCTACCCGACCTACCGTAAGGCTATCAGCGGCCAATGATGTAGGCGTATGGTTCTCCCTTGACACCAAGCCAGGAGAGACGCTTTACGTCCAGACGGGCGTCTCCCTTCGTCAGCGAAGAGAATGCCCTGCTGAACCTCACGACAGAGCAACCCTCTCTGGACTTCACCTCCGTCCGCCGCTCTGCAGAGGATAGCTGGGAGAAGGCTCTGCGTATCGTAAGTCGAAGGTGGAACGACCGACCAGCGTACCATCTTCTACACGGCGCTCTATCACCTCTGATCACCCCAACATCCTGCAGGATGTCAGTGAGAGTACCCCAGATGGGCTCACTGGCTACAGGGAAGACGAAAGCACGATCGATACACCGTCTACTCCTCTGGGATACCTACCTGCAATGTGCATCCTACTCTCCATCCTCTATCCTCACAAGCAGCTGGCTATGGTCAGAGACCATGCTCGATATACAAGGAAGGGCTGGCTGCCCAGAGTGGGAGCTCTATGGTCGAGAGACCTTCACGATGAAGGTGATCCCTCCATCATCGTCATCAATGATACCTGGCAGCGTGGTATCCGTGACTTCGATACCCAGCTCGCTTACGAAGCGATGAGCAGAGGAGCTACCACCTCAGCAAGGACAATAAGCTACGTCCCGACTTCGATGACTATGCTTCTCGTGGCTGCGTACCTCTGAGAGAGAGAAGTTTCGACAACTCAGTCTCCCACGCTCTGGAGTACTATATCGCAGACTGGAACCTCAGTCTGTTCTGCCTCTGCGATGGGCAAGAAGAAAGATGCCCAGCTCTTCGCTCGCCGTGCCCAAGGCTACAAGCACTACTACGACAAGGGAGACTGGACTCCTGCGCCCTATCCTTCCCGATGGCAAGTTCCTCACACCCTTCAGCCCAACGTTAGGCCGTGACTTTGAGCCCAACCCTGGCTTCCACGAAGGGAATTCTTTGAACTACAGCTTCTACATCCCTCACGATATACGTGGGCTTGCCAAGCTGATGGGAGAGAACGCCAGTTCGTCCATAAGCTCCAAAGTGTCTTCGACAAGGGGAACTACGATCCAGCAAACGAACCCGACATCGCTTATCCCTATCTTCACCTACTTCCTCAAGAAGCATGGCGCACACAGCGCACTACACGTGAGCTGCTGAGCAAGCATTACCTCAATGCGCCCAGCGGTATCCCTGGCAACGATGATACGGGGAGCGATGAGTGCTTGGGCGATCTTCACGATGCTCGGCTTCTATCCCGACTGCCCTGGATCCACGAGTTAGTGCCCTCACCACGCCTATATTTGACAAGGTCACACTGCATCTTGACACGAAGTACTACAAGCAGCCTTCGCTAGTCATCGAGACGCGTCCAGCGGCTACTTCTCAGGGCGAAAAAGGTGCATACTTCGATGAAATAAAGGTCGGTAACAAGCTCTATAAGAGCACTTATCGACTCAATCACGAGGAGCTTATGAACGCCGGTAAGGTCACCTTCTTTATCAAGACAGCAGCTAACGAGCAAGTAAGCCACAGTGTGTAAATAGGGATAGAGGTTCTCAAATGTTTTTGCATGAAAGGCTTCTAGAGCCTTTATATAAGCAAAAATATGTACATTGGGACTGAATCACGGAGCTACGGCACACGTTCCCATTAGGATAACCACCTCAGCTCCCATCCTCGCAGAATTAACATTGTACAACCCATACAACAGAACTTATGAACAAGACAGAATTTATCTCACGTGTAGCCAGTAGCGGAACTGAGCAAAGTGAGACGCTCGCAAGGCTGTAGAAGCTTTGCGCTGCGTCGTAGCTGAAGAACTCCAGAAGGGGAAAAGATCTCGCTCCTCGGCTTCGGTACGTTCTCTGTAAATGACAAGCCTGCTCGCCAGGGGCATCAATCCTCTGACGAGGCTAAGATCCAGATCCCAGCTCGCAAGGTAGTGAGAGTTCAGGCTGGTGCAGCTCTTGAGCTGAACGAGAAGTAAGCGACTTACAATAGGTGTATTCACCTTACGAGGGCCACTTCATCGCAAGGATGAAGTGGCCTCGCACTACTTATCTCCCCGCACCTATGATCAATCTTACCTACAAGGGAAGTGAAGGCAGAGTGAGTCTCAGCGAAAATGACAAGAACTTGGCTGCCTTACCTTCCCGTCTCCTCCCGAAGCAGTGCTATTGCCATAGCCGAGCATACCGTCGTTGATCCTGCCCATCAGGGGCAGAGAATCGCAGGTAGATTAGCGGCGGCATTCTTTGAGCACTGCCGAGAACAGCAGCTACTCGTACACCCCACATGCTCCATATCGTAGCTTATATGCAACGACACCCTGAGCTATCCCTCCTTATGTCCTCAGGACAAGGATCTCTAATTACAGTAAGCTCACACCGTCTGGCTGCAAACGCGCCTGAGTCTCAGATAACGTCCCAGCTTCGTGGTTGATAGCACCACAAAGCTGGGACGTTATTTACGATAGGAGTAGAGGCTATTACTTCGTACGGAGGAGCTCAGCTCAATTTCATCATTGATAAAGTTATCTCGAGCCCAGTAAAGAAGCTCTTCGAGCCATACTTGACATTCCAATCAGCACGATTGATCTTGAAGGACTTGCTTGAGATCAGAGTAAGATTAGCTGCGCTTTCGTCAAACGCAACAGAGGAGATAGGGATGGTAATATTCTTGGTGACATCCTTCAAAGTGAGGTTTCCTTGAGCTCTGTCAGGCCTTTCAGGAGAAAGCCCTTCAGGAGAGAGATATTCGTCAATTCAAAAGCGCACCTCGGGCCACTTCGCAGCATCAAAGAAGTCTGCACTCAGCAAGTGCTCCTTGAGCTGTGCCACCCTCTTCGGGCTTCAAATCGTCTACCGTCAGATTATCCAGACGAAGCACTACATAGCCCCGTGAGTACGCCATCACGAATATCCAGCTTTCCATCACTGACGGAGAGCTTCGCTTCGTGCGAGCCACCAGGCTTGAAGCTCCTTCCACTGGAGAGCAGAAGCAGCAAAGCTCTGTTGAACACTCTGTGCACTATCGATGGTCGATGCTGATGACAGAGTCAGAAGCATCACACTATTCTGACCATTTGATGAGCCCGAGCAATCAAGGCACTTGCAGCAAAGATAACCAACCAGAGCCCAAGTCTTTTCTTCATATACAATAGCATTCAATTAGTAGAAAGTATCCAAGTAACGTGTAAGCTGGCTTGATTGTTCAGCATGCAGCGGGAGCAAAGGATGAAGACAAGCACCCATAGCAGAAGAGGGAGCATAAAGAGCTTTGCGCCCTCAGATCCTCCGAGAGGATATGGAGCGCGAAGACCTATAGTTGTGTGTAGTGTGTCGGTAATCTCTTAGCCAAGGAAGCTCAGAAGGATACCAGCTGCAACAGCTGACCCAATTACCCCAGCGACATTTCGGTCCCATGGCATGCATCGAGAGGTAGTTCGTGGGATCGTGCTCCAGACCAAGCGTCTGGGAGATACGATGCAGAGTCAGGCACGGCAGAGACACCAGCGATTCCCGATCAGCGGATTGATCTTTGTTCTCCTTCTTAAGGAAGAGGTTGAAGAACTTGACAAAGAGGATACCACTTATCGTTGCAACAACGAAGGAGAAAGCCCCAGGCCGAGATCAATACCGAGTTACCCGTGAGTCTGTGGCTTGTGTCGAAGCACCTACCGTGACACCAGCAGGATCGTCACGTATCGATGAGCGGTCCCTTAGCGTGTCAGCAAGACGCTTCGTGACACCACTCTGCAAGGAGATTACCAAAGAACAGCATCCCTAAGAGAGGAAGTGCAGGTGGTACGAGTATGGTCGTCAGAAGAAGCCCAGCAATAGGGAAGATGATCTTCTCTGTCTGAGAGACTGACGAGGACGCTTCATACGCATCACACGCTCCTTCTTCGTCGTCAAAAGACGCGCATAAAGGGAGGCTGGATCACGGGACAAAGCCATAGGAGTAAGCAGACACAGCGATCGCACCGAGAGATGAGGAGCTAAGCGGTTCGAGAGGAAGATAGCCGTAGGGCCGTCTGCTCCACTGATGATACCGATAGCCCTGCTTCAGTTGGCGTAAGCCCAGCTGCAGAGAGCCGTCTGTATGCTGCAAAGATACCGAACTGTGCAGCCGCTCCACGAGCATGAGCTTGGGGTTGAGATAAGAGCCGTGAAGTCTGTCATCGCACCGATACGAGGAAGATCAAAGGCGGATACCACCTTGACGCACTCCTTGGTAAAGGATATTCAGGACAGAGCCATTCTCGTAGATACCTACCTGCAGTCCATTGAGCATGGGTATGTTCCCGATGAGCATACCGAAGCCTATGAGATGAGCAGCAGTGGCTCAAACTCATATCTGATAGCTAAGAAGATGAAGAGTAGACCGACCAGGATCATGATCATATGCCCTGGTGTGGCATTAGCTACCCCAGTGAAGGAGTAGAAGGTCTCCAGGTTCTCAGCTAGAAGCTCCCAGAAAAGGAGGACATAAGACTATCCGATGATTACGATATCAGAGCCTTCGAGGATGTTATCCCCCTAGCGACCTTGATAGCGGTGATGACACCATCGCACTCAGCGTTGATGTTATTCTCCATCTTCATTGCTTCAAAGGATAGCGACCGTCTGACCAGCCTTGACCCGATCACCGACAGCAACCTTGAGGTCGAGGATGACACCAGGTAGAGGGGACTGGACAGCCATGCCCTTACCGGCAGGAGCTGCTGGTTCAGCAGCAGGCGCAGCGGGAGCGATGAGGCTGAGGAGCGGGTGCAGGAGCGGCGGGGCTACAGCTGGAGCAGGTGCAGGAGCAGCTGGCTTAGCGGCTGGACGGGGAGCTGGTGCGGTGTAGCCTTCGGTGAGGATATCGACTTGATACGATACACCATTTACTTCTACGGCAGCCTTGTCGCCTTCGAGATCGATGATAGCGACACTGTACTCGTTGCCATTGATCTTATACTTGTACTCTTTCATTGTGGATATGGAGTTGATTGTGATTGCTTACTATAGTTGCGTGAGGATAGGAAGCTGACGCATCGTCAGAGCCTTAGAGGCCCAAGGAGACGAAGCGGTACGCTTGTAGGTGAGCACCAGAGACTCTTGGTCATGGAGGTGCTTACCAGCTCTTCGTGTAGCGCATAAGAATGGCGACGAAGACTTCCTTAAGATTGGGTTCCTGCGACATATTTCTTGTGAGGATAGCTTGTTTATCGTTGGGCGAGCTTAGCCCGGGGATGCGCGCATTCCACATTGTGGGGCGATGGCGTATCGTCAGGACGTAGCTTTCTTGATCATGCTGGGTCTCGAGCTCGGAACGAAGAGCCAGCGCAATGGCGGCCACCTCGTCAGGTGTTCCCACAGCACTCTGGAGAGTCAAAGAGATGGCGACCAGAGCTTCAGAGGAAGGTGTACCTGTAGAGCGCGGTGCGGATGCTTTCTGTGGGGCAGTCTGAGTTCCCTTCTGAGAAGTATTTCTCGTCTGGAAGAACATACCAATACCTCTGAAGATAAGCACCAGCATCAGCAGGGGCAAGGAAGACGACGAGCACAGCTGTGAAGGTCATAATCCTCAGCAGGATCTCGCTCGGCGAGCTTCTGTACCTTTTTCGGAGAGCTGAGGATGGTCTTGAGCCCATGCCACCATCGGTACTGTCGCAGAGCGACAGACCGAGGGGTTAGCAGTATAGTTTGCGAGCGATATTCATAGCGTGTAGCTGTGGACTATGAATTGCCAAGACGACACTGCTTAGAGAGGCAGGTTGTCGTGCTTCTTCGCTGGATTGATCTGCTTCTTAGTGCGGAGCTGCTCCAGAGCGCGGATGATACGGAAGCGCGTATTGCGAGGCTCGATGACGTCATCCATATAGCCGTAGGAAGCGGCATTGTATGGATTATGCAAAGGCCTTGCGGTATTCTTCTTCCTTCTCAGCTGCTGCCTTGTGCAGGGTTTTTCCGAAGCAGCGACTTCCTTAGCGAAGATGACTTCTACAGCACCAGCTGGTCCCATGACGGCGATTTCAGCCGAAGGCCAAGCGAGGTTGATGTCGGAGCGGAGGTGCTTCGAGCTCATCACGATGTAGCGCCACCATAAGCCTTACGGAGCGTAATAGTGATCTTAGGCACCGTAGCTTCACCGAAGGCATAGAGGAGCTTAGCACCTGGACGATGACCCCATTGTATTCCTGACCCGTACCTGGGAGGAAGCCTGGTACGTCTACGAGCGTCACCAGAGGGATGTTGAAGGCGTCACAGAAGCGGACGGAAGCGAGCAGCCTTACGAGAAGCGTTGCTGTCCAGTGCGCCAGCCATCACCATAGGCTGGTTAGCTACGATACCGACACTCTGACCATTGGAAGCGAGCGAAGCCGATGATAATGTTCTTAGCCCAGTCACGGTGTACTTCGAGGAACTCACCATTATCGACGATCGTACCGATCACATCGTACATGTTGTAGCCCTTGTTAGGCTGATCGGGGATGATCGAGTTGAGGACATCATCCACGCGATCGACTACATCCGTAGGTCTCTACGCAGGGAGCTTCCTCCATGTTGTTCTGAGGAATGAAGGAGAGCAGATGACGAATCAAGCGGATACCTTCTTCTTCGTTTTTCGACAGCGAAGTGTGCTACACCGCTCTTCGAAGCATGTACACTGGCACCACCGAGCTGCTCCTGCGTGACATCTTCACCTGTAACCGTCTTGACGACCTTAGGTCCGGTGAGGAACATATAGCTCGTCCCCTTGCTCATGATGTTGAAGTCCGTGAGAGCAGGAGAGTACACAGCACCACCAGCGCAAGGACCGAAGATAGCGGAGATCTGAGGGATCACACCAGAGGCCAGGATGTTGTTTTGGAAGATGTCACCATAGCCGCTCAGAGCGTTGATACCTTCCTGGATACGTGCACCACCCGGAGTCATTGAGACCGATGACAGGAGCACCCATCTTCATAGCGAGCTCCATGACCTTACAGATCTTTGAGGCCAGCATTTCTGAGAGTGCACCACCGAAGACGGTGAAGTCCTGTGCGAAGACATAGACCAGACGACCATCGATCGTACCCGAACCAGTGACGACACCGTCACCGAGGAACTTCGTCTTGTCGATACCGAAGTTCGTCGATCGGTGCAGGACGAATGTATCAATTTCGTCGAAGCTACCTTCGTCGAGGAGGAGGGCGATACGTTCACGGGCCGTGAACTTACCCTTCTGGTGCTGGCTGTCGATACGCTTCTGACCGCCACCGATGTGGGCCTTAGCGCGGAGCTCTATCAGCTCCTTGATTTTTCTCTAATTGGACACTCATATTGATTGCTGTTAGTAGATACTATCGTTATTGAGAGGATCGCGAGTTTATTAGAATGGGATAATAGAGGAGTTCATGGTAGCGGCTCTCCGCTCTGCACTCTTCTATTATCCCAGTCTTCAGTCAATTACTTGACGTCTCTGTGGTCACACAGTTCGGTGAGGACACCGATAGTGCTCTTAGGATGGAGGAAGCCGATATTCAGACCTTCAGCACCCTTGCGGGACTGCTTTGTCGATGAGCTGTACCCCTTATCAGCGAGTTCCTGCAGAGCTTCGTCTGTGTTAGGCACGGCGAAAGCGATGTGGTGAATACCTTCTCCTCGCTTCTCGATGAACTTTTGCGATGGTGCTCTCTGGAGAGGTAGCTTCGAGAAGTTCGATCTTCGTCTGACCGATCTTGAAGAAGGCAGTCTTAACCTTCTGGTCAGCGACTTCTTCGATGTTGTAGCACTTGAGTCCGAGGATACCTTCGTAGTAAGGCAGTGATGCTTCGATGCTCTTTACGGCGATGCCGAGATGCTCGATGTGTGAAAGGTTCATAGCTTTTCTTTCTTGCGTTGAATTGATATGATTTGGGTCGTGAGACACTCCCCCAACCCACATTTTCCGTACTGCAAATGTAGAATAATCGCCTTTATTCCCTAATACAGCACTCGTAGTTTCTTCATTGAGTCTACGGCATCCAGTAGCACAACAGATGTGGCAGCTCCACGAAACACAAGCGGAGAGACACAACGACACAGGATATAGTCCGAGAAATCCTACAGAGAGTGCCTAAAAGCGAGCTTCAATGGTGGGATGTTGCGAAGTAAGACCTACGCACAAAGGGGCTCAAAGCAGTAGTGGTACCTGGTGCGAGCAGTACTTCTCGGGCGGCGGAGCAGTGAGTGGTGCCCCCACTGACCAATAGTGGTTCATAGCACCTACCAGTATAGGTGCAGAGGATAGAGAGGTAGCAAAGTATAACTCCAACCCAAGCAAACGAGGACTCACACCCATAGGATATGCCTCCCAGAGTTGAAAGTGAGCGTAAGGCACTCCCCACTCAAGAGGAAGCTACGCCTCCCTGGCGCACTATTCACTCCCCTTGACGAGCCGTCTCTCTAAGCACAATGGGGAGCTTCACCTCTCCCATTTATACAATAAATAATATACGCGCGAGAAAGACGAACGTCTTTATGAGGTCTCTTTTTCTCGCAAAGGAAACCATAATTCAATAGTATAGGGGCTTTTTCATATCTTTTGCAGCAAATAGATAGTGTTCTCATTCCTTTGGCAATGGGAATCACCACAAGGAGGTATAGCACATCGGGCACGTCCCCACATATTCTCCTTGTAACACGAACACAATGAGACACAATGAATATAGAGACAATGAAGACGCTTACATTAGATCTCTCGGCATCTACAGTACTGTCACTCCCGAAAAAGCTAGCAGGCTTGGGAAGCAAAGAGCAACCAATATCAACAGCAACTCCATGCAGGGACTGGACTCGGAAATGACTCTGGCTGGATCAACCTTCTACTGAGATCAGCAGAAGCCGATCTCTCTGCGATAGAAGAGGCTGCTCATGACCTCCAGCAACGCTGCGACTATGTCGTAAGCATCGGTATCGGAGGTAGCTATCTCGGTGCGTGCCGTCATCGAGCACTTTACCCCATCCTTCGAAGCCTATCAGACGAAGCACACCGCCCCCAGGTTATCTTCGCAGGACACAACATCGGCGAAGACTACCTAGCGAGCTCGTCACCTCCTCAAGACGAGCATTTCGGTCTCATCAACTATCTCCAAAAGTGGCACGACGACCGAGCCTGCCATCGCCTTCCGCATCCTCAGGCTCTACTCGAAGAGCAAGTAGGGTCAGAAGAAGCACGCCAGCGCATCATAGTCTGCTGAATCAAGGCACGTGGCGCTCTGCGCACCCTCGCCGATAAGGAAGGCTACAAGACCTGATCATCCCCGATGACATCGGCGGACGCTTCTCTGTCCTCTACTCCTGTTGGTCTCCTCCCCATTGCAGTGGCAGGCTTTGATATCCGTGAGCTTGTCCGTGGTGCGCGCGAGATGAAGGCACTGGTCGATGAGGCTGTTCATTCGGTCAGAACCCCTCAGCTCTCTCATGCTGCAGCACGAAAACAGCCTCTACCAAGCAGGCAAGAAGATTGAGATTCTGGGAACTTTCCACCCACGCCTCCACTACATCGGCGAATGGTGGAAGCAGCTCTATGGCGAAAGCGAAGGGAAGGACCACAAGGGTATCTTCAATGCTTCGGTGGACTTCTCTGCAGACCTGCACTCCATGGGACAGTGGATACAGGAGGGTGAGCGCTCGATCTTCGAGACCATCGTCAGCATCGCAGAGCCCGACACTACCCTACGTATCGAATCGGACGAGAGCCAACTTAGATGGACTGAACTACTTAGCTGGCAAGCGTGTCGACGAAGTAAATAAGATGGCCGAACTCGGGAGTGCGCGTCGCCCATGCCGATGGAGGCGTTCCGAACATTCGCATCGTACTCCCCAAGCTCAATGCTTACTACATCGGTCAGCTCTTCTACTTCTTCGAGAAAGCTGGCTGGGCATTAGTGGCTATATGCTGGAGGTAAACCCCTTCAACCAACCTGGGGTAGAAGCCTACAAGAAGAACATGTTTGCCCTACTGGAGAAGCCAGGATTCGAGGCTGAGACAGAAGCTATCAAGGCGCGTCTGAAATAGCTCCACGCCACATGGAATACAATAACCAGTTACCCACCATTATTCTTCCCGAGTACGGTCGCCATATACAAAATATGGTGGCCTACTGCAAAAGACAATCGAGGATCGCGAAGCTCGCAATGCCCTGCGCTCGTAGTATCATACGCTCGATGGAAGCCATCGTGCCGGAAAGGAGCGGGACTTGATAGCGAGACCATATACTGGGATCATCTGGCGATCATGGCTGACTTTGAGCTGGACATCGACACTCCCGAGGGGACGATCACGAAGGAGGCTATTCAGCACACGACACAAAGCCTGACTATCCTGGTCACTTCATCAAGTACCCGCTATGATGGGCACTTCATTGAGGGCATGATCCAGCGAGTATGCGCTATGGAAATTGGTCCAGAGCGAGCAGCTGCTGAATACTTCATCGCCCTACAGATGAAGCGCGACTATATGACGTGGAATCAGAGCGTCGTCGAGGACATCAAGATCTTCAAAAGACCTCTTTGAGCCTCGATGGACAGATTCTTCTCACTCCAGAGAACTGCAAGCTCAACATCAACCCGAACACGATCGACAAGCCAGGCAAGCTACAGAAGCCGCTCAAGAGCAAGAAGGTCAGAAGAAATAACCCCCTGCCCCTACACCACCACTTACTACCACATGGCATCCTACGTTATTGAAGGTGGCTACTCGCTACAAGGTAGCATACGCCCCCAAGGCGCAAAGAATGAGGCGCTACAAATCATCTCTGCAGTCCTCCTCACGCCTGAGGTCGTGACGATCCACAATATCCCCAACATCCTCGATGTAAACAACCTCATTGACTTACTTCGCCACACTCGGAGTTAAGGTCACACGCCTCAATGATGAAGGTAGCTATACCTTCCAGGCTGATGAGGTCAGCATCGACTACCTCCACAGCGAAGAGTTTCTCAATCGCTCGCGCGCACTTCGAGGCTCTATCCTCATGGCTGGAGCCTTGCTTGTCCCTTCGGCTACGCCATCTTCCCAAGCCAGGAGGAGATAAGATCGGTCGTCGTCGCTTAGAACACATCTCATCGGCTTCCGGAATTAGGCGCAAGCTGCGTCTATGACTCCGGAAGAAGAGCTACATCCTGGAGGAAGAACGCTCCGAGGGAAGTATATGCTCCTTGATGGGGCTTCCGTCACTGGAACGGCCAACATCCTGATGGCGGCAGTCTTGACTGAAGGAACGACGACGATTTACAACGCCGCCTGCAGAGCCTCATCTACAGCAGCTCTCCAGCTCACTGGTACGTATGGGTGCCCACATCGAAGGTATTGGATCGAACCGCCTCACCATCAAGGCGTAAAGGAACTCCACGGCAGAGCACACATGCTCCCCCGACATGATTGAGATCGGTAGCTTCATCGGCATGGCAGCTATGACCAATTCGGACTGCGCATCACGAACGTAAGCATCCCGACCTCGGATTATCATCCCCTCAGGCCTTCCGCCGTCTGGGGGATCACTATCGAAGAGCAGGGAGATGACCTCTTCATTCCTCAATACCCCAATGGCTACGAGATAGACACCTTCATGGATGGGTCGATCTTGACTATCGCTGATGCACCATGGCCAGGGCTTACCCCGACTTATTGAGTGTCTTTCCTCGTGACAGCGACGCAGGCTAAGGGTAGTGACTCATCCATCAAAAGATGTTTGCGAGTCGCCTATTCTTCGTTGATAAGCTTATTGATAGTAGGGAGCACAAATCATGCTCTGCGACCCACATCGTGCAGTAGTCATTGGGCTCGGTCAGTCCCACCAGCTACGTGCTACGAAGATGACTTCTCCAGATATCCGATGCTGGTATCGCCCTACTAATCGCAGCTATGAGTGCCGAGGGGAACGCTTTATCCATCAACATATCGAGCAGATCGACCTGGCTGCAAGATATTGCTGCTCGTCTCAGATGCTTTAGTGCCCACATCTCTCGACTCTCACGATGCTGCATAGGGAAGACTTCGAGTACATCGGTACTTTTAGGGAGCGTGCCCACGGCACGCAAGGGTGAGTGTCAGCAAACTCTCTCGTCGATCTATCGGGTCTATGGAGGGGCTGACCTCATTCTTCTTAATACTTGAAAGAGCAGGATTACTCATCCCCTACCGCGTACTGAAGCGTCGCACGAGGGAGAGATTGACCTTATCACCTTCTCGGGTATCACGACGAAGGATGAAGCCGATGCACTCACGGGAAGACACGTGTGGCTTGATCGTGACTATCTATCAAGCGAAGGATATCGAAGGCTTCTTTGATTACCAGCACTACGTTGGCTTTTGACCTCTATGATGCTACGACACAAAAGCACATTAGTGGTCGCATTGTAGCCATCGATGAATCTACGCTCAACACTCTGCTACAGATCGAGACCTCCACGGGTGAGGAATTGATTCTTCCCATCTCGGGAGAACTCGTGACCACCTTGATCTGGATAAAGCATTGCCTCTATATGCAGATACCTACGGACTATTTGATCTATAGTAGCCCGACTCGTACTCTATCTCTTTTGTATCCTTCATATATAATATGTAGCCAGTAGCTCACCATGCTTCGATGACGAACACACGTTCATAGGCTCCTCGGTCTTCAAGCATCCATCAGCGGCACTTCTCTCTATCCTAAGCACAAGCACCTTACAGAGGAGATCACTTCTATCTCCAAAGTGAAGGAACTACTATCTCATATTCCTTCTTCCCGGGAAAGATATCGACTTCTACAAATGGGAAGCAAGGCGATGAGTTTCGAAGCGAAGCAGATGATCTTCGTCCCGATGGGAGCTCTCCTGCATGTCGTGGCTGAGGAGGATACCTCATGCATCATCTTTCATTTTCCTTCCCAGTATACACATCTTTATTGCCCGTCAATGCCCAGAGCGTCCCAAAGCTAAGCAAGGACATGGCATATCAACTTCAAGAAAGGTTACTCATCTCACCTCGCTTCCCGCTGGCTCATGGCATTGATCTTTGGACTCACTCCATCGTCCGAATACCTCCAGTATTCACTCTCTGATCTACGTCTCTTTGACGTCAAGCTCCAAGAGCTTTTTCTACCACGCATAGACTATGCACGTCGCATACAGGAGGAGTTCCTGCGTAGCTTCCACTGCAAGCGGTCTGGCTTCAGTTGTCAAGTCTTTAGCCTTCCCATCCTGTCGCACGGCTGAGATCTGGCGAATAAACTTGGGGTACCTGTCGCCACGCTGACACGTATGTTTGATGAAAAATTTGGCATTTCGCCACTCCAGTGGATCCTCCAGCAGCGAGCACGTCATGTATACAAGGACTTGGTCGATAGTACATCTCTCTTACAGAAATTTCCGCACGCTATTACTTCTCATCTCAGGCTACTTGTCTCGCTTTCTGTCGCTATATGTTCGGTGTCTCTCCGCTGAAGATTCGTCGGGCAGCATACGTCTCGACAAGCGCCTCAAAATATTCGAAGAATGAAGCCCGAAAAAGAGCTCATCGCACTTGCTCTGTGGGTGTTCCTATCCTTAAGCCTCTTCTTCACCTGGGCTTATGCGCCTCGATGGAGCTCTTCCCACGACGACCTGTAGATACACAACTGATCGCATATTCCGTGATTTCGCTGTGTATGTCACCCCACTCCTGTTCTTCTCGTGCAGGATTATCAGCTTGGAGAAGACTTTTTACCCCTCTTCCACAGCAGTATCACCAGCCCAAGTATCTTGTCAGGTACTTATTGGTCGCTACCACCTCTTATTAGCCACCTCCTGCATATAGGGATTGTCACGTTTGCGCAGGCTATCGGCTATCAGCTACAGGATGCTGTTGAGGCGCGACTTCTTGGGCTTCTTCTGATCGGGTACAGTATCTCGTCCCCTCCTCTTTCTCGATGCACATCATTCCGGCTGTCACCGAAGAGTTTTTCTTCCGTGGCATACTGCAGAGCCTGCTTTATTGTATACTCCCACGCAGTGGTGGCTTCCTGCTACTGCCTGGGATCTTTGCGCTGTTCCATGGAACGCTCGTTGGCTTTTCCGAGTCGTATGCTCTTAGGACTTATGCGCTGGGCTATCTGGCGGTGACACGCATAACCTCCGACTTCCATACTCTTTCACCTACTCAACAACACCTTAGCCCTCCTCACCTTCTCTAACTCCCAACCGCCCACCCACAATGCAACGTCTCTTCCGCAACGCCACCCTCATCAATGAAGGTCGTTCTTACACCGCTTCACTCCTGACTTCGGTCAGTTCATCAAGCATATATACGAGGAGAAAACTCCTTTCCCGAAGCTCTACTCCATGAAGTGAAGAAGTCATCCAGCCGAAGGTCTTTGGCTTCTACCTGGTTGTATCGATGACCAAGTACATTTCCGTGAGCCTGGTCTTTGCGCACAAGGCTACAATCGGAAGCAGCCGTGCTGCCGTGGCTGGTGGCACCACCTCCTTCATGGAGATGCCCAACACGAAGCCGACCACGACTAGCCTCGAAGCGTGGCAGTGGAAGATGCAGCGAGCCGCTGAGACCTCTTGGTGCCACTTCTCGCTGCCTTCTTTGGAGGGAGCAATGACAATGCGGACGAACTCGCACCATTGATACACATCACGTACACCTGGGATCAAGCTCTTCCTTGGTTCGTCTACAGGGAATATGCTCGTAGATGACAAAAGACGCTGGGCGTATCTTCTCCAGAAACAGACCTTATCGTCATCACATTGCGAGAAAGAAGAGGGGTAATCCGAGCCAACAAAGAGCACTACCTTTGCAGGTCGGCTGCAGATCACCTTGATGTACACTATCATCCCTCATCCGTAGCGAGAAGCCTGCCGCTCATCAAGCGGCCGTGAGCTGGCTACGCTTGGGCAGTCGCTTACACATCCTTCATACTCTACCGAGCGCGGGCTCTCTCTCTTCACCAATGACCGCCCTCTCTCTCTGAAGAAGATCACTGCAGGGCCTGCGTACACCACCTCATCTTACCGATGCCGACTACGACCGCTTAGGCAACCGTATTAAATGGAACCCCGCAGTCAAGACCCTACGTGACCGCGAGGCACTCCGTGAAGACCGTACGCACAGACCTCATCGATGTCATTGCGACCGACCATGCACCACACCTCCTCTCTGGAGAAGGAAGGGAACTGCCTCACAGCCGCCAGTGGTGGACCACTCACTCAGTAGCGCACTCATCTCCATGCTTGATATGGCGCACGAGCATCTTCACCAGGGAGCTGGTTGTCGACAAAATGGCTCATCGACCAGCCGAGGCTCTTTCTGCTATTGAGAAGCGAGGCTTCCTGCGTGAAAGGCTACTATGACTGACCTCGTCCTTATCAGTCCGCAAGGAAAAACCACGGTCACAACAGAGGTATTGTCTCGCTGTGTGGCTGGTCTCCCTTCGAAGGGCATGTCTTCGGACATCGGTAAAGCCACTTATATCAACCGGCGACTGTGCTATCGATTCGAGGCGCTCTTTTCCACCAAACGTCCTGCCGTAGCTCCACTGCTCTACTCACGACCATAAGCTACATACTCTTATTTGGTAGTCTTTGCGCTGCGGTGCTCCTACCAGGTGGCCAGGGAAAAGCCAAGGGATGCCTTCATATTCTTGAGGCATCCCTTAGCTCTCATCCGGCCATCGCGTGGTCAAGAGTCACCTTGAGTCCGCCTACGGAAAGAGGTCTGGTAGCTCTTCTCGCCCTTCGCGAAACAGCTTCCCAGAACGTCCTGCGGTGCAGATCTACCGGTGAGGAAAGGAGCATCCCACCGACCAATGCGAGTCGGCGCGCCGACCATTGTATGCTGAGTCGCTGGTACCGAGCACTACCTGAGTGCAGTGGCGTGAGATGTGCCTACTACTCCTGCAGAGCAGTAGTTAGCTGTGCACTGACGCAGACCAGTCGGACTGATAAGATAGCCCTTTAACGCTTGCCATTCATCTTGGCGTAGTACTTCTGCGAAGGATGCACCGGAAGAATGTTCTCTCCTCAGATGCACCACCTTTCCTTGCGAGGATCAACGGCAGCAACTGTATGCCTCCACGTCCTGTGGCTGTTGGGACGAACAGATTGGGGCATCGAGGACAAGCAGTTACGGGGTGAGAAAGCAGATTTGGTGAGGATATAAGGTGATTATCTCTACCTTTTGCACGGCAAAGGTACGCGGTACTCTGCGGTATTTCTGATCTGAGGGTGTTTCCTCTTGGTGCCTATAGCTCGGTCGGTTAGAGCACCTGACTCATAATCAGGAGTCCTTGGTTTCGAGCTCAGTGGGACCACACACTACTGCTACCTCTAGCACAGCAGGGTACGCACCTTTTCGCAAGGTCATGTGACTCCAGCTTTCCTGTCAATCTACAGGATGGCGAAATACATGAAAATAGCTCCAATGTTCCTATACTGCTTACACCACCACCTTACACTTTTGCCTCATGGCTGAAGTGAATCACTGATGACGAGATGCCACTCCCGATCAGTGCGGTGGTGTGCGTGTGGCTAAAATGATGGGGAAGGATGATGGGATGTGTATAGACTTCTTCTGTCTTTTAGCTTCGGTGAATGACACTGCCAATATTAGTGTACCTTTACTTTGTCCATGTGACTCAAGATTAATACAACCTTTGAACGAAATAACGCATCCTGCTCAGGGCTTCACTTTTACGGTCGTGGGGATGAACATTGATGAGCGGTCTCCCGCTCTTTACGGTGCAGGGCTCATAGCGCATCGTAGATCTTCTCTGGTGTCAACATGTCTCGTGTGCTCGTCTTCTGCGCTCTTTGCTTCAGCAGATGATGCCGTATCGTATCGATATGTCCTCTTGCACCGGTCTATCACCAGTATCATCAAGAGCTGAATGAGCCTGTGCGTCTTCCGCCTGCTGGAGATCCGCTCTTCTTTGGCTATGCAGGCACGCTAATGGCCATAGTTCCCCGGACTGGTGTCTCGGACGTTCCTTCCTTCCAGCTGGCTCGCTGTATGCTGGCGCGTAGTCACGCGCTTACTATCATGTGATATGCGTGTCGTCTCGCTGACGGGACGTCCTGGCATGAATTGGACGTGCCTTATGGGCGCGCGCTGACAGGTGGGCATCTTGACGCCACAGAGATACGCCAGCGCGCATCCGCTCAGCGTCTGCTCGACTATGGCTTCTCAGTTATCGAGATGCATATAGGTGTGTGCGCTTGGGAGGAGTAGAAGAAGTCTCTGGCACTTCAGCTTTGACGGAGAGTCGTGGCGCGCGAGTTTGAGCATCGGTGCCTCATCATCCGAAGATACTAAGCCTACGCACTACGCGGCTCCTGTCAGCTTACACGAATTGGACTTCTTCCCCTCTGAATGGGCGTGTGAAGATGAGTCGCGAAGATGCCTGTGCGTCTGAGGTGAGGCCATCAGCCTGCTGGGCTGGAGCATCGCCGTAGCTTCTGGGATGTGGGCTTCTGTACGGATCGGTGTCTATCGAGAAGCCAAGCTCCGCTATCCACACGCACCTTGTGGTGACCTCCTTCGAGGTACGCCCTGAGGGGAAGGAACTCATGGAAATCAGCAGCGCGTACGCTTCCACGCTCGCGGGATCTGACTATCATATAGGGGATTTCCTGAGTCAAGACCTGGACGCTCTTCCCGCCCTGAGGCTGCCTTTCATCTAGTGGGCATGGGGGCGACTTATTGGGTTCGTCGAGCGACTAACTACCCTCGTAAGGAGGATGGCGTCTTGAACATCTGTTTCATTGGAGACGCTCGACCTCTTCCGTGAGGCGATCAAGCGTGTCGGTTGGCACATCTCTTACGAAACGCTCTTAACGGTGAATGAGCAACCCCATTACCATCCTTCAAGCCCCAGGAAGGTGCACTCTTGTGGGATCCTCACGGGCTGAGAAACACCTACGGACTTATAGGACGTCCTTTGGACTTTGCTCATGCCCTCGATATTTTTTGCAGAACTCTTTGAGCCATGGTATCGAGCGCCACCATGTCTCTATGAACTTCCAGCAGATCGAAGAGCTTCCGAGCTGGATATTCAAAATCTGCTCCTTGCGGGCTCAATGTAACCCTCCCTATAAGCGAAGTGCTGCCTTATGTCGATGAATGCGCTCAGAGGGTTAAAAGCCTACAAGCAACCAATGTGCTACGCATCAAAGCACTCTCGGGAAAGCCTCGTCTCGTAGCCTACAATACCCGGATAATGTGGGCTTCTACCGCCGCTTATACATGATTGGGGACAGTGACCGAGAGCTTGGGTCTTTGGCACCGGTGGTAACCTCACTTAGTCTCTGCCTTTGGAAAAGCTGGGCATCGCGGCAAGTAAGCCGTACGCCACAAGGCGAGCAACGCTGTCTTATGATAGCTTGACACTCGAGAGGGCGAGGGGCCAACACGGCTGCGGATCAGTGCACCCATGGGACTCCAAGAAGGGTGATTGCCTGCCCCTATGATTCCGCTCGGAGGCCCAGCATCTTACGACCTCATTTATAATCCTTCTCCTACGACTTTCCTCGCCCAAGCAAAACAGCGGCTGGCTGCTGAGATGGTCTTGGATATAGCTACCGTAGGCCGACAAGGCTTGGCGGCTATGGACTGCTTATGACGAAGACTAAATATCTTAACAGGGCTTGCCTGCCGCATGCTCGGCGAAAAAGTACGTCGGAGATGGGAGCCTGCTCCACGACGAAGGTAGCTGTTCGGGTGGACTTTCCCTCGGCGAAGAAAGGCGTGAAGAGCTGGGATCGCCTCAGACTTTCCACCGCAGCGTCCGAACGCTAAACTCATTGGTTTCTTCGGAACAGTTGTGGGACTCCACCGTACGAACGATCCGAGCAACAACTTCATCGATCGACAGCTTCGCAAGTGGGAGAACCACCGCCTATGGTCCCGGGGCAGAATTTGGGCGAGCTAATCTGACCGCTGCAATGCCGCAACAAGGGCTACCTCAGGAAGACCACCATTGATGCGACGCATGCCAAACCCAGGTCACCTATGTCATCACTCCTGGTGAACTGACTACGTGTCGGGCATATGTCACCGAATCGGTGGCAGATACCAATCTACTCGCATGCCTTCACCCACAGACACTCTTCTCCAGAAACGCGACTCTTCCGGGCGAACGCTATCGCTTTTTGCGTTCGGGGCGATCCTCTCTCCGCAGAATAACACCGTACCGAAGGCTTAGGAGCGTATCATGAAGATCCTGCGCAATAGAGGATACTACCTTCTCTGGCGATAGTATTCGCTTTGAGGTGGATACTCTTGATGCATAAATCCATAAGGTGCGGAGTGTCATTCAATTTCGTCTGAAGACTAACTTTCATATAAAACGGAATCGGTATGCATCCAGCTCGCTCGTCCAGTGATGACTCACCTATAAAGACAGGAGTATGATGGTATAAACTCGACTTAGACTCCAAACATTATATATCCGTCCTGAGGGCTGTTTCGCCGTATGTGGATACGTCCGGGTGCACTCTATTCGATGCAGCATACGGCTTCGACTTATACCGCATGGTGAACTACCTACCCTGCAGAATGCTGAACGATCCAGTATCATCGAGATACCCTTGCCCAAGACTCTTCGCTACTGGACTGTGATATTACCACCACTTCGACTACAGACGAAACTCCGGCGGAGATGTGGTTGGTACCAATTCCTCGAGGGAACTTTGGGGTAAGCTCATCGCTGAACTTCAGAACAATAACCTTTTCACCGGGTGAACAGCTCCATCTACAACTTCGTGGGGGATGATAAGGCTTAGGCGAACAGCGGCGCGTCACGTGAACTATGGGGCTGAAGCTGCCCTAACTTTATAAACTTCTTCTCCCCTTTCCCTCAGACGAAGGGATCTTCTACCATCAGTCTTCGACAAGCCTGCAGGTGGTTATGACCATCATAGTCGCCCTGAGTTCAGCGCGACATCTTCTCCTTCAGAGTGGGGATACAGCTGGCACAGCCATTACGCCAACCTATTATCGACATCAGTTGAAGGTGATGGTTAGTTTCCTCATTTCGGCTATCAATGAGGACCCGCAGGTCGATGCCCGCCAGTTACGCAGATCTTGAACTACCGGATCAGTTCATTCGGGGCTTCTACCTTTTCGTTATAATTCCTCAACAGCTATCGTGGGTCCTAACTTTTCGCCGTGGGTGCACAACTTGCGTCTCTTTGTCCAGTCCTCAGGAAGTTTGCTTTATGGAGCCTCGTGTTAACTCTTGAATCGGGGAGCGTGATCACTTACGGTGCTTATCGCTGCTGATACGAACTTCGCTCAGTTTGTGAAGAATTGAGATTGATTACAGCGGTCACCAACTATTAAGCTAAATGAAGGGATACCTTTGCCTATCATAGGGCGGCGGTCGCTTATCTATGGGAATGGTCGCTACGTCCCGTAGACTTACGTTGTTGCGGGGGGCGAATAGTCTGCCAACTGGACAGCTCGTAGCCTTGGTCCGGTATGCCACGCTCGGCAAGTCGCTCTATCTTTGACAGGTGGGAGACATCAAGCTGGAGATGATGCAGAGTATCGTATGAAGGTGCTTGGTCCTCTCCGGTGGCTCTCTTCGCTGATACGGGGCCTCTCTGGACCGTATTTACGAAGCCAGCCACAAGGAGATTTCCAGTGGAATCGCTTCTATAAGAGATAGCTTTGTCTTCTGAACTCTCGGTATCCGATGTGGGACTTTGACTACTTCGTGCTTCGCTTCGATGTGAGAACAACTCCATGACCCTCAGGTGGAGAATGGGCGTCCTTGGGTCATCACCTACCAAGAGCCAGGCAACTGACCAACCTTCAATATCGCCATCGGCTATCCTTTCTAAAGAGACTCTTCTGCATTAAAGGGAGAAGAGCCCTTTCTATGAAAAGACTTTTAGTGGACGCTGTTAATGCAAATGGCCAATGCAGAACGCACCACCGACCAATACTGGTGGTGCTCACGACCAGTACTGGTCGATTGCTCTGACCAGTACTGATTGGTGCTCTGGCCAGTATAGGTCACTGGCACCGAGCACTATTGCCGTGGCGTGAGATATGCTGATTCCTCTCCGAGAGGTGTATGGGTCATGGCTTTTGTCGTTGATGGAAGAGATGTACTTCTTCTGAGAAGGGGTGACCATCACAGAAGAATCTTCTTCGATACATAGTGCGTAACTGCAGTTGCAGAGTCGGGAATAATTGTATTGGGGGAAAATGTACTTGTTCTTTGATTGTCTTGTACACACAAAAGACAAATAGAATGTTGAGACTTCAGAAGGCATATGTGGGTGGTGGCCAGCTGATATAATGGGAATGGAAGCAGTTAATGAACGGTCTTGGTAGTGCTGCTGAGCATGCCTCGGAGTTGTGCCTCAATGAAGGATGCATCCCACGAAGACACTGCTACAATTTGCTAACCTACTCGATGAAATCCGTGAAAGCGCGGCCTATGGCATTCATGACGGAGTTATCTTCGCAGCTATGCGAGATGGTCGCACGTGGAGAAGGTCGTCAAGACGCTTACTTCGGGCGTTGCCTACAAGCTCAAGGGAGCTGGGTTCTGGTCGTCCGGTTGGCTCGACGGCAGGCGAGGATGGGACTGCATCTTGGTCTGGCCACCGAAGGGGAACCTACTCTGTCAGCTACGTCCTCTTGTACAGGGCGGAGACTGCTGTCCCCCGATCCTGGATCAACAGTGAACTATGGACGAGTCGCGAAGCACTCAGCGTAAAGACTCACCTCAGGATATCACCATCATTGGTGGTGGCGTCATCGGGATGGAGTTCGCGGGCATTATATACGTCCCTTGGCGTACCTGTTCGTGTCATTGAGATGTTCCGGAAATCTTTGGAGCAGTTGATCGAGACTTCGGCGATGCTGCGTAGGTATGCGCCGTGGTGTCAGTTCTACCTCGATACGAAGGTCACCTCTGTCTCGGCTGAGGGTAACGATCGAAACTATGGAGGTAAGAGTGGTTCTACCGGCATCGCAGCTTCTGTTGGCGTTGGTCGTCGTCCGGTGACCGAGGCTTAGGTCTGGAATCATATCATCACGATGAACCGCTCGGCTGTCGTCGTCAACGAATATATGCAGACCTCCGCGCGTCTGTGCGGCTGGTGGTATACGGGCTTCTCATGTGTTGCTCACGGCGATCCGTGAAGGCGAAGTTGCGATCAACCACATCATCGGTGGGGCAGATTGATCCGATGCGCTTTGATGCCGTCCTGCTGTCGTCTGCGTGCACCCTGATAGCAGGTGTGAGGGGCTAACGAGAGCTCCGTGCCGAAGGTCGCTTTACCGTGTGTAAGTTCCCCATGGCCTACGTGGTCGCTACGTCGTCGAAACGAGCATGCCTCGAGGCTGTGCAGGTCTTAGTGGATGAAAACGACACCATGCTGCCATTCGATAAATCTTGGGGGCCTGAACTCATCCTGCTCGCAGGCATTGCAGTCAGACCGCTCGAATATCGAGGGATTCCGCGTACGTCTTCCCCACCACTGGAGGTAGATTTGCTGATGCTCTTCTCTTTCTCCCAATTCATAGACATATTAGTGCATCATATCGGCTAATCTTATGGCGACATTTGGTATTAAGATGCCCAGATGGGCGAGAGAGCGTCACAGTGTCGATGCGTCCTCAGTGGGGGTTGGTGTGATTTGGATCCTTCGCTGACAGCAGCTCATCCCTCTGTAGTTGGGAGGTGTGGTGTTGGGGGGTGTGGTGTGGGTTGTGTGTGGTGGGGGTGTTGTAGCAGCTCATTTCAGATGAAACGTCAGATACGGGCACCTGTCATCTGTAACAGTCCCGGATTTGGGTGTGGGTGGTTGTGTGTGGTTTGGGGGCAAAAGCAGCAAGGTCAGTCAGGAAGAGCTGGATAGCATCCAGGGTAGGCTTTGGTGGTCGTGTCCAGCAAGGCCGACATCGTCCGGTCCATCGAGCAGAAGAAGGGCGCACCAGCTCCCGCCGCGCTGAACGTACAGCTTCGGCATCCATTGCTCGTCCTCAGATCGCAGCTTTGTGCCGTCCCCGTTGGGCTGAAGACCGTGTGATCCTGATGGATCTATCCGTCGCATCATCGCCGATCGTATGGTGCAGTCCGTGCAGGTAGCTCCCCACGTGACGACTTCCTCAAGGTAATGTCACCGACTTGGTACGATGGAGAAGCTGAAGAGCAACTTCGAGGCGAGGCTACTCGCTCGCTTTATGGCTCCTGTTGATCGAGGCCGTAGCACGCGCTCTGGGACTTCACTCGTAATGCAGCGGTTGGCGTTGTAACATCATCGAGCGTAAGCACGTCAATCGTAGGTATGGCTGTTGCCCTTCCTGATGGCAACTTCGTCGTTCCGTCATCCGTGATGCCGATAAGCGAGCCTCGCCAACTGCGAGCGAAGTAGCTCGTTTGGCGAGAAAGAGTCGAAGTGATAGATCAATTCAGACGGATGTCGGTGGTACCTTCACCATCTTTCTAACTGCGGCTCTCGGCACTCTTCGGCACCCCTATCATCAATCAAGCCTGGGTCCGGTTCCTCGGCATCGGGGCGATCGAAAAGAACCCATGATCCTGAAATTCCAGCTGGTGACGTCATCGCCGTCCGCCATAGTTTGTTTCTCTTCTCTTATGATCACCGTATTTCGATGGTATGCTCGGCGGTGCTTTCCTGCAGGCTATGCTTTTATCTTGAAGAATGGAAGATAACGAACGCATAACATTGGCTCGTAAAGAATATATGGTATCAAGACCAATGATAAGGAAACCTTCGTCGCTGTTTCTACTCTCTACCTCGGACGTTGCTTGGATGAAAAGGTTCAGCTACCTACTGCAGTCCATTGGATGGCAGTTCAATGCCTCTAATGCGGGCACGTTGGTATTCAGCTGCTGTTCGGGCAGATCTTCCAGCGTGTGTTGACCACCTCTTCACTCTACTCGCTGTTACCTTGGCTGCCCTCTTGCTGGGTATGACTGTCGAGGAGATGTCCTCAATGGTATCTCAAGGCTACTGATCCTACCAGCGGTGGCCGTTATGTCCGACCACTATGCGAAGGTCGAATGGGGATCCACAATATCTCCTCCTGCGTCGCCGCACACGACTCTAGGCTGGCCGTTCGGTTGTGCCCTCGACTACTACGGGTGGATGGTGTCGCCATCGTTCGCGCGATACTTCGCTTCCGAAGCTGTCTTCGAAGTTATCAACGGTGCCGCTCGTGAGCGTCTCTGATGATCTTCGTTCTCAGGTATGGCATGGCATCTCTGTGCCACCTGGGCAGCAGCTAACCCACGCGTTGGGCAGAACACGCTGGTATTCTCGTCATCTCTGGGTGCTCTTGTGTATGGGAGGATGTCGACGCTGATGAACATGATGGAGGCTGCGCGAATATGTGTCGGCACCGCACGCCTGTCGTCGTCACAGCGGACTGCGTACGTATTGGGCGCACTCCAATTCCGGACAACACACCTCTGCAGTGAAGAAAGCTACAGCGTGCCCAGTACCAGATCCGCTAACAAGTTCCGCCGTTCTGCGCTACCGGCGCTAGAAAGGGTTACAAGCCATCGGGAAGCGAAGCATGGAAGAGCTGGTCGTAATCGCAACGCCCTCAAGGCTCCAGATCCTGCAGCCAGACACCGTCGTGGAGTACGTCATCGGCGAGGCTTATCCTGGAGACAAGTACGGTGCTGGTTCTCGATGGACTGGGCGTTGAGAAGCTCACTCTGGTGAGCACTGAACGAAGATGCTCAAGCAGTTCCGCCACAATCGCGATCCTCTGGGGACAAGACGTCGCCAGATAAGGACAAGGGCGGTGTCTTCAACGTCACCAAGGGGATGCAGGGAGTTCGTAATAAGCGTATCTTCAATGCTTTATTGCGAGAGGACTACATCGTCGGGACGGGAAACGGTATGAGCCGCTTCGGCGATAGTCCGTATCTGTCATCGAGGGAGCTGAGTTGTGTTCTGGCCTGCTATGGGCAGTTCGTGAACTCTACCACGACTTCTGGCGTGGCAATGGGCAGTACTCGCCGAACATCACCATCGCTTCTCTCACAGGGCTACATCCGGGGGCTCTACCACTGCAAGTGTCGATGGCGTACTGACTACCTTCCCTGGAGCAGTGTCGTTTACCCGCTTCTCGGACGATGGAGCTGGTCTGCTTCGCACGGCGTGTCGCTCTCGTGGGGTATGGTCTTCTGTTTCCAAAGCGCAGTCAATAGTGCAGAGTCGGTTCGGTCATCCCGAACTGATTCCTTCGGCGGCTCGTATCCGCCGCGAAGGAACGATCGCCCTTACCTACGGGGGAATGCCTTTGGCACTTTGCGCTTATTGTCTCAGAGCGCATCGGTAAGATCTCGGCTTAAGAGATGGGGTCATCGACCTGTTTCCTCGTACCTTGGGACGGAGGGTCGATCTTCTTCTAGAGACCTCCGAAGGCACTCGGATCGTACACGAAGTGTCTTGGTGGCTTTTGGTGCCGATTGCCTTCGGTGATTGCCTAGAGGCCTTCCGTGACCTTGATGTATCTTCCGTGTCGGATCGCTCTTTCCGCCTGTGGGCTTCAGTGCTGAGCTGACGACCACTCCAGCAGACAAGATTTGTGCTGCTGAACTAATGAATACTTAACCTTAAAGCAAAGACAATGAAGAGTATGGGACTGCTCTACAGCAAGGCACAGCCTACCGTTGAGCTGGGTGACGTATCGCTGCCGTTTGTGGAAAGGGATCGAATATGTGGATATCGACACGGCGTGTCTCGCTGACGTTGGGCTTTGGGTGCCATATCCTCGGTACGCTGACCTACTGTTGGGAGCTTCTTGGCTGGATGAGTTTCTCTGGATCAGATGCAGACTTCTCTGGCAAGTAGCCTTCTCTACGGCCCAGGCAATCAGTGAGATCCGTGACTTTAGGATGCGTGGGTATCCTCGCCACATACTTCGAAGAGCTGGGAGCTGAAGTCGTTGGGGTACTTCGCGCGAGCTGACTATGAGTAGTTACTCGCAGGTGAGCTCTGATTCGTTGATGGTCGTTGATCACCAATCAGCTTGGGCACCGATGCACGCTTTGCGGCTTGGATCGAAAAGTAGAAGAGTTTGGTGTGAGAGTGGGCACACATGGTTTACATGTATACATCAAAGTCCGTCTTGGTCGCACACCATGATCTGTGGAGTCTAAGGAGACGGACTTTTTTTTGTATGGTCGTGCAATGCTATACTGAAGACCGATTGCGGTATGAGCATTGCGCTATTGTTCTATTATGTACATATGGGATTATTAGTATCTTTACGTGCATAAATCATTGATATTAGCTATGCCCACGAGTCCATATCGCTCCGAGCTACGTTCAAGTAACTCCGAAGTACGCCCTGACGCATGAAGAACTCCTTCTTTCGTCGCATCAATGCGTGCCTTGACTGGCGATGGGATTGGACACACTCAGCAAAATACACCAAACCCAGAATGCCGTAGGCAATCCTGCTACCCCGATGCCTTGATGATGCAAGATCCGCCTGCTGCCGGGTCAGTATGGTCTGATACAATACAATAAAGCCGTATGATGAAAGATAAATTAGTACCATTGCTTGTCGCCACTCTCCGATCTTTTTAGGTTATGGTGGACATAGATTCGGAGGAATATTTGTTTATCAAGCAATCTGTCTGAATGTTGTAATGTAAACTCAACTAAGTATGGTTGCAGAATCTATGACCCTACTTATCATGGTTTAAGCTTTAATATACTAATGTGGACATGAGTAGGCTTATTGTTCCAGAAAAGGTATATATCTCCTGTCTTGACATGTGATTCTAAAAGAAAAGCTCGAATTTTTAAGTATCAACTAACACTTCTATCTGCCTTATGGAACCGGAACGGTTGGGGTGGGTCTCGTCGTTATGAAATAACAAAAGATCGAACAAGTATAAACTACTTCCGATTTCAACGCATTTGGATACAAGGAGTAGAGTATTAAAAAAAGGATCAGCTCGGGTATTAGATCCTAAGGAACAACATCACTCAGGAAGAAGTAAGTCTTTCTAGAGGCGTTTTGATGTCGTTCCAGACAAGAAGTATCCAAAGTGCAGTATACCAGTCTGGTATCAGTTACATGAGCAAAGAGAGAACAGTCAAATCGATAGAAATTGAGATGGTCAAAATAATACTTCAGGAGACACTGAGTATGAATACTACCTGTATTTTCCATTTAGCGCAACACTTTTGGATGAAATAAAGGAATCTAATGATAAGAATTGTAAAAGCAGTAATGAAGCTCACGATGAAATAATTTCCAACTTTGACTGCGTGGTACGATAAAGTATCAAAAGCATGTCGTAGAATTGTTCTTATCCAGTTTATCCACTCGGAGGCTGTTATGGCGAATAGGGTTACCTATTATTGCCATTATGAGAACATTCCCAAATCATCTATTCTGTGTTGCCAACGACTCAGTCTCCTCTGACATCTCACCTTGCCGTTTGTGGAGTATTTTCATTGTCTTTGAGATGAGACTGAGGATATCTTGTGGAGCTCGAGTGGTGGTGGAGTGTTAGCTCATTCTATCGGAGACTACTACCACTGGAGTTGAAAGCACTAAACAGCCTCTCCTCTTCCCCTCCGCAAGAGGTTGATATAGAGATTTTCACAAAATCATAGGCTTGTCTCGCTACACTCTTCAGGTAGTATCCGTACCGGTGCAAAGGGAACTGATATTCCAAATTTCAAGAGCACCATGAAGAACGACGCCCGCCTACTTTTAGAGACAACTTAGGGTATTGCGGCGTATTGGTGCCCCTATGAAATAGTACTTCTCCCTGCGTAGTCACTATGTACCGCCTAATAATGCACCTCGCACCAGCCATTCATCAGACTGCACTACTCCTGCAGATGGAAAGGGCAAGATGGAGTTAATCTGCAAGCTCTTAATTGGTTTGGGGATTTATCTCTTGTCGGTTTCTGTTGTAAAGAAACGGAGGGAGGAGCATAGTCGTTTTAGGAGATTGCATTGTCCCTTCCCTCTCCAAAGGAGCCTTCCGAGAAAAGACGTTTGAAAGGTAAGATTAAAACTAAAACATGTAATAGCGAGACTTGAATAAATACTGCGTTAAAACAGATAACGAGAGATGTGCACCTGTCTCTGATACATGAGTGTGTTTTACAGCACAGCATTCCTGCGAGATCCTTGGAGCCTACGTCCAGCTGAGTCATGGAGCTTGACAGGCGGAAATGGGAACAGGGTGAATTTCGCGAGCTTTAGGTTGATTGGTCCTGACAGGAAGTATAAGTTTGATTGCAAGAAAGTACTGCTGATTGGTTCGTTTGTCTCTGAACGATTTCTTTCTCTTTGCTCTCAATACTGGAGGTTCAACCTTTGCGTGTTTGCAGGGAGGTATTCATAGTAAACAAGAGGAAGCAGTCTATTATTGAGGGTAAATACTACTTCATAAAGTTCTACCCAAGACAGACGACCTTATTGACAAAGAAAAGTCTGTACTAGCAGCTTTAGAGAAGCTTCTGTGGGTACTTCGTATAGAACGTCTCTGCATTAGAGAAAGATGTCACTTTGGGGAAGCCTTTGTCATATCACCCAGTCCTATATCAGCCACTTTGTTTGTTTCTGAGGAATTTCGTCAGCGTGCAAGGGAATGAAACTCAGGGAGATAAAATTCACCTTCAGAAGAGGCTGGACTTAATAGGGTTTAGTTATGAATAGATTTGTGTCCCCTCTTAGAAGTCAATCATAGTCTAGAGCGAGACCTCTCCTCTCGATAGCTCATGCTACCGTGGTAGCAGCCCCGACCGAGGGCGAGTCCGAAAGAGAGAAGAAAAAGTTAAACTGGGTTGTCAAAAACAGATGTATGCCATCATGCTCAAGTATTTTATATATAATGCACAGTAGGGTTTCTGGATGTTGACCCGGAATTTATTGCTTTGGGGCTCCAGTATGCTCGGAGAAGGCAAATTGATTTCGATCCGTTTAGAACTCTCCAATCAGATACGGACATCGCTATCAAGATTGATTTTCAACTTATAGCTTGCCAGAATTTTATCCGTAACTTCATTCTAGATGATTTTAAGATTGTTAATCTTAAGGAGGAGAGTTTTAAGCGATATGCAATCGTGGTTTCTCTTTCGTTATTAACATCAATAGAGATTGAGTGAAACATTGGTGGAAGAAGCTTAAGCGATAGTGACAAGTATGTTGAGGATTGTCGACATTGAAAACTCTAAGAAAGTTGTTAATAGTAGCAATTAAGGGCAAGAGGGAACTTTCGAAATAACAGCTTTGGAAAATTTGGATGTAGCAGACATTGGAAGAGACCGTTTAGACATCTAAATGGTATTCAATCAGATGGAATAGCATATAGATAAGCGACCGCAGTAATGCAAATAGAATTATGGGTATCCAATTGCAAGCTTGCCTAACGAAGACATTGCATGTGGAATGCTGCAAAAAACATGACGGACTTCTCTCTCCTCTGAAGGCAACAATGTGATTGAAAGCTCACCATTGATCGAGTTGATGGTTTAGATTTTGTCCCCAGATGCAATCTCTATAGCCGCAATTAAGTTTTTCAACTGTATTGATGGAGACTTAACACCTCTATTAAGTAGAACGCTTGAAAACATTTCTTCTGTCCCAAACAAAAAGCATTATACCCACACCCACTGGAGCTAT